>BNJT01001026.1_pt1 | contig 282466 bp, 439 predicted proteins | sample 8540491 | NCBI WGS metagenome assembly BNJT01 (sample SAMD00202455, study PRJDB9452) | human saliva metagenome | host: Homo sapiens | reverse complement strand
TATTGAAGGAACTTATGGTAAAATAGATAAAAAAATAAAGGAGTTCTTATGTCAGAAATTAAAGTAAAACGTGGAACAGGTTTTGTAGGGATCATTGGGGAATTTTCCAATTTTAATCAATGGTCAAAAGGTTGGTACAATCCAGAATGGCGACGAGGCGGCCTTTCCTATTGAGGGAGAAGAAGTTGTTGTTCGTGTAGGAGCTGCTCCTATGAGAACCAAGCCAGTGACAGTTAAAAGCAGGGCAAACCTTGTTGGTTGAAACGAATTTTACGAATTTTTTTCTATCTGTCTAGGAGTTTTGTTGCTCGGCCTGTTCTTTGGTGGTCTAGTGCGTGCAATTCTCTTAATTCTTTATATTGTTTTTAATGTTTCTTCTGCCTTTTTACTCAGCTAGGATTGAAGAATAAACTGAAGAATTTTTTTGTTGATAGGTTAGCTTGAAATAAAGGAGTTTTTGATGCCAAAAATTTACCATTACGCGTGCTACCGGTATAGTTGGAGTTGCCCAAAATGTTGCGGTATATCTAAATGGAGAACTTGTGGATAAACTTGCGAAGGATGAAAGTAAAACGCTGACTTTTGAGGGAGACAGTGTTGAACTACAGGTTGGACAAAGTTTTATGAAGTCGCATAAGATTCAGGTAAAAGATAGTCAGAAGGTACTTGTTACAGCTTCTGGAATGCGAGCTATGCTAGGAATTATTGACTTTATATTAGGTTTGCCTTTATTTACTTCTTGAGATAGAGGATTAGCCATTTTGGGCTCTGCTAAATCATAAAAATCAGTCAAAACAGACTGATTTTTCTTTATGGTTTATGTTATAATGATCAAAGCTAACAGAAAGAGGTTTGGGATGTCAAAAGTTTTAAGGGGAACCCTTTATACCTTGGCTGCGGGGATTGCTTGGGGCTTATCGGGAACAAGTGGTCAATATCTGATGGAGCATGGTTTTTCCGCACTGATCTTGACCAATGTACGCTTGTTGCTAGCGGGTTTGGTCTTGATGATGTTGGCTTATGCGACAAATAAAGAATCCTTTAAAAAGATTTGGAAAGACAAGAGCTCTCTGCTACACATTTTAATTTTTGCAGTTCTAGGCTTATTCATCAATCAATACGCATATTTAGCGGCCATCCATGAGACGAATGCAGGAACAGCAACGGTTTTACAATATCTCTGTCCAGTGGGAGTCTTGGCATACACTTGTATCAAAAGACAGAGTAACACCGACTGTGGCTCAGGTTTGCTCTATGATTTTGGCTATCGGTGGAACCTTTCTGATTGCGACCCACGGTCAGATCAATCAGCTCTCGATGACGCCAAAAGGCTTATTTTTAGGTGTTTTCTCAGCCTTTACATACGCACTTTATATTCTTTTGCCGATTGGGCTCATCAAAAGGTGGGGAAAGCATGCTGGTAATCGGCATCGGCATGACCATTGCAGGTATCTTGCTCCTTCCTTTCAGCGGTATTTTCCAGCATCAGTGGCAAAGTCCGTTTGGATATCCTTCTAGCCTTGGTCGGCATTATTGTCATCGGGACAATCTTTGCTTACACCGTCTTTTTGAAGGAACAAGCTTGGTTGGCCCTGTTAAATCTAGTCTTTTAGCTTCGATTGAGCCTATTTCAGCGGTCTTCTTTGCCTTTGTCATTATGAATGAACGCTTTTATCTGCTTGATTTTGTAGGTATGGGCATGATTTTGCTAGCTGTCCTATTGATATCTGTCAAGGACCTAATCTTGGAAAAGAAAAAAGGTTTCTTATAAGCAAGAAAGAATAAGGAAAGACCTGGCTCCACATAGAGCTAGGTCCTTGTTGTTTACTTATTCGGTTTATTCATCGCTTTCTGAGCTGCCAAAGAATGCTTTGTACAGAGCACGGATGGCCTCTTTTTCTTGGTTCTTATTGACAACAAACATGATAGAAACTTCACTGGAACCTTGTGACATCATTTGGATATTGATTTTGTTGTCAGAAAGAGCTCTAGTCGCAGTAGCAGTCACCCCGATATGACTTTTCATTTTTTCGCCAACAATCATGATGATAGAGAGGTCATGCTCAATCTCAGCGTAGTCAACTTCTGCCTTTTGTACAAGTTGGCGCAAAAATTTCTTCTTCTTTGATTGGAGTTAATTCACGTTCACGAAGAATGATGGAAAGATCATCGATTCCTGTTGGCATATGCTCCCAACCGATATTTAGATCTTCCAAAAATCTGAAGTGCCTTTCGACCAAATCCAACTTCTCGGTTCATGAGATACTTGGACATGTTAATGCTTACGAAGCCTGAGTCACCAGCGATTCCTACAACAGGAGGATGATCTTCGCTATGTTTATGGACAATGCGCGTACCGGGGTGCTCTGGATTGTTGGTATTTTTGATAACGAGTGGAATTTTTCCGCGATAGGCTGGAAGCAGGGCTTCATCGTGAAGGACAGTAAAACCTGCATAAGCTAATTCTCGCATTTCACGGTAAGTAAGCTCGGCGATGGAACGTGGCTTATGAATAATCCCAGGGTGAGCAGCAAAGATGCCGTCCACATCAGTGAAGTTTTCATAGACGTCAGCTTTGACACCAGCTGCAATAATTGATCCTGTAATATCTGAGCCGCCACGAGAAAAAGTACAGATTTGTCCATCTTGAGTGACACCGAAGAAACCAGGAATGACAAGAACTTCATCGGAATGGATTAGTTCTTCTAATTTATCATAGCTTGAAGGAAGGATCCGAGCATTTCCTGGTTCGCTTGAAACCACTAGTCCAGCTTCTCTAGGATGGACGTAGCGAGCCGGAATACCATTGTGGTTAAAGTAGGCTGCAATGAGCTTAGCATTGTTGTTTTCACCAGCTGCTAGGAAAGTATCGTAAAGAAATTCATTATTCTCAATTGGCAGAGTAGCTAGGGAGATGATGCTCTTAGAGATTTTTCAATAATTGCAGATTTTAGACCTAGCTCAGAGACCATATCGGAGTAGCGTTTAATAATCCAATTTTGCTCCTTGGAGACATCATTTCCTGCAATGTACTGGCGATAATACTTAATCAGGGCATCGGTGACTTTTGTATCTTGGTCATCTCTTTTTTTCCTGGTGCGGAAACGACGACGAAACGACGCTCAGCATCAGACTTTTACGATATGTAAGACTTTTTCTAATTGTGAAGCAGAAGCAAGTGAACTTCCGCCAAATTTTACAACTTTCATAGAAACTCCTAAACATGATTTAGGAAAAAAATTATAACAAAAATTCTGAAAATTTTGCAAATCTATCAGAAGCACTGCTTTATGTAAATTTATTGCAAAAAAATAAGCAAAAAACGAATATAAAATCAAATTTTTCCAGTTTTTGTTTTCTTTCTTACATCTTTTATGCTAGAATAAATGTAATTTGACTATCAAATTATTTAATTATAAAATAAAATGACTGTAAGTACCCAGTCTGAATGGAGTTAGAATGACTTTTAATGGTATTCTTTTATAAGGTAGTTGATGAAGTGGCAACTATTACCTTCAATCGTCCTGAAGTTTCAAATGGTTTCAATATTCCCATGTGTGAGGAGATTTTTAGAAGCGATTGAGCTAGCCGCAAATGATGAGGCAGTGAAGTTTCTAGTGATCAATGCCAATGGGAAGGTCTTTTTCTGTCGGTGGCGACCCTAGCAGAGATGCAAAGAGCTGTCAGCGCTGACGATATTCAATCCTTGGTAAAAATTGCAGAGCTGGTCAATGATATTTCCTTTGCCATGAAACGGCTACCCAAGCCAGTTATCATGAGTGTGGATGGCCCTGTTGCTGGTGCAGCTGCCAATATGGTCGTGGCTGCAGATTTCTGCATTGCGACGGAAAAATCTCGATTCATTCAAGCTTTTGTGGGAGTGGGCTTAGCGCCAGATGCCGGTGGGCTTTATCTTCTAACTCGGGCAATTGGTGTGACTCGGGCGACTCATTTGGTCATGACGGGAGAGGCCTTGACTGCTGAGAAGGCTCTGGATTATGGTTTGCTTTATAAGGTCTGTGAAGCAGAAAAACTGGAAAAAACAACGGAACAGTTGCTGAAGAAGCTAAAACGCGGTTCGCTGAATTCTTACAGAGCTATGAAAAGAAATGGTCTGGAAGAGCCTTTTTAGCGGTTGGAAAGAATATGCGGAGTTGGAGCTATCTTTACAGAAGTCCCTTGCTTTCACTGAGGACTTCAAAGAAGGTGTCCAAGCTTATACTGAGAAGCGTCGTCCACAATTCACAGGTAAGTAAGGATTTGTAGGATAAGAAAATTGTTTGAAAATCAAATAAATTTTCAAAAGGACTTGCAAATTATTTTGAGATCTGATAAAATTTGAATGTCAAAGTATTTATGAAGGAGGTGTTGGTTTGAATTATCAATTAGTCAATGATTATTTAACATCCATTTTTAATAATGTTTTGGTTATTGAAGAGTCCAGCCTCCGAGGCAGTCAATTTAAAGACGTCTCCATTAAAGAAATGCACACTATTGATGTTATTGGTACCATGCCTAATGCGACTCCAAGCGATATTTCAAAGGAATTGTTAGTCACTTTGGGGACTGTCACAACCAGCTTGAATAACTTGGAGCGTAAAGGGTATATCGAGCGTCGCCGTTCATCCATTGACCGTCGTGTAGTTCATCTGAGTTTGACTAAGAAGGGGAGACTCTTGTATCGCCTTCATAAACGATTCCACAATCGCATGGTCATGCAAGTAGTGGAAGGAATGTCCTCAGAAGAAAAAAATGCAATGCAAAAAGGTTTGCAGAACTTGTATAATTTTTTAGAGGAGCTGAAATAATGAACTATGCAAGAATTACTCAAGTAGCTCATTATGCTCCAGAGCAGATTGTCACAAATGATGATCTGGCTAAGATGATGGATACAAGTGATGAATGGATCTCAAGTCGTACGGGTATCAAACAGCGACATTTATCTCGGACTGAGTCAACCAGTGCTTTAGCTACAAAGGTTGCTGAGCAATTACTGGAAAAGGGCCAACTGTCTGCTGATCAGCTTGATTTTTATCATTATTGCGACGATCACTCCGGATTCTATGATGCCGTCAACCGCAGCTAGAGTGCAGGCCAATATTGGAGCTACCAAGGCTTTTTGCTTTTGATTTGACGGCAGCTTGCAGTGGCTTCATCTTTGCCTTATCAACTGGAGAAAAGTTCATTTCCTCTGGTCGCTATCAAAGAGGTTTGGTGATCGGTAGCGAAACGCTTTCGAAAGTCGTTGATTGGTCGGACCGTGCGACGTCAGTCTTATTTGGTGATGGGGCTGGAGGAATCTTACTTGAAGCGGCAGAAAAAAACAGCATTTTTGGGCTGAAAGTCAGTTTACTGATGGCTTGAGAGGTCAGAGTTTGACTTGTGGTGGACTTGGTTTGTCTTCTCCGTTTTCGGAAAAAGCAAGTTGATGACCGCTATTTGAAAATGGAAGGCCGAGCAATCTTTGATTTCGCCATTCGTGATGTGGCACAGTCTATCAAAAATACCATTGAAGAGAGTCCATTTTCAGTGGAGGAGCTTGATTATCTGCTCTTGCATCAGGCCAATATCCGAATTTTTAGATAAAATGGCTAAGAAACTCGGAGTTTCTCGGGAAAAACTACCTGCTAATATGATGGAATATGGCAATACTAGTGCAGCTAGCATCCCGATTTTATTATCTGAGTGTGTCCAACAGGACTTGATTAAGCTGAACGGAGATCAGACTATTTTATTGTCAGGTTTCGGTGGAGGTTTGACATGGGGCACGCTTATTGTTACAATTTAGTTAATCATGTGGAAACACATAGATAAAAAAATATTTTTAAAGGAGTCTATCCATGGCAGTATTTGAAAAAAAGTACAAGAAATTATCGTTGAGGAACTTGGTAAAAGAGCCATCAGAAGTTACACTTGAGTCAACTTTCGATGATCTTGAAGCAGATTCATTGGATTTGTTCCAAGTAATTTCAGAAATCGAAGATGCATTTGACATCCAAATCGAAACTGAAGAAGGCTTGAAAACAGTTGGTGACTTGGTTGCCTACGTAGAAGAAAAAAACAAAATAATAAAGATTTGAGAGTATCGCAAGATATTCTCTCTTGTTTAGGTAATAGTTTGAATTTCAAAGTAAAAAGACTGCTATCTAGCGGTTTTGGGCTCAAGCTATTACTTAAGCAATGATTATGAGGAAGGTATTATGCAAACACGAATTACAGAATTATTAGATATTAAATATCCTATTTTTCCAAGGTGGTATGGCCTGGGTTGCAGATGGTGATTTAGCTGGTGCTGTTTCAAAGGCTGGTGGTCTTGGGATCATCGGTGGCGGAAATGCTCCTAAGGAAGTGGTGAAAAGCTAATATTAACAAGATTAAGTCTTTGACGGATCGTCCTTTCGGCGTCAATATCATGCTTTTTGTCGCCTTTTGTAGATGACATCGTGGATTTGGTGATCGAAGAGGGTGTAAAAAGTGGTGACGACTGGTGCGGGCAATCCAAGCAAGTACATGGCTCGTTTCCACGAAGCAGGTATTACGGTGATTCCTGTTGTACCAAGTGTGGCTTTGGCTAAACGGATGGAAAAAAATCGGAGCGGATGCCGTCATTGCTGAAGGGATGGAAGCCGGTGGTCACATCGGTAAGTTAACGACCATGACCTTGGTTCGTCAGGGTTGTAGAAGCAGTTAACATTCCAGTTATTGCGGCTGGTGGTATTGCGGATGGATCTGGTGCTGCGGCTGGCTTTATGTTAGGAGCAGAAGCGGTTCAGGTCGGAACACGCTTTGTTGTAGCTAAGGAATCCAATGCCCACCAAAATTATAAAGATATGATTTTGAAGGCTCGTGATATTGATACGACAATTTCTGCTCAGCATTTCGGACATGCGGTTCGTGCACTCAAGAATAAGCTGACTCGCGATTTTGAAAAGGCTGAAAAAGAAGCCTTCAAGCAAGAAAATCCAGACTTGACTGTTTTTGAAAATCTAGGTGCTGGTGCCTTGGCCAATGCAGTTGTCCGTGGCGATGTGGAAAATGGTTCCGTCATGTCCGGTCAGATTGCTGGCTTGGTCAGCAAGGAAGAAACAGTCGAAGAAATCCTCAAGGATATCTATTATGGCGCTGCTGAAAAGATTCAGCAAGAAGCAAAACGTTGGGCAGGAGTAACTAGAAATGACTAAGACAGCCTTTCTATTTGCTGGTCAGGGAGCCCAATATCTGGGGATGGCTCGTGACCTCTATGAGCAGTATGATGTGGTTAAGGCGACTTTTGAGGAAGCGAGTCAAGTTCTGGGCTATGATGTTCGGATATTGATTGACCAATATGAAGAAAAAAACTCAACCAAACTCGCTATACTCAACCAGCAATTTTGACAACCTCTCTTGCTATTTATCGCCTGTTGGCAGAAAAAGGAATCCGTCCTGATATAGTAGCCGGTCTTTCTCTGGGCGAATACTCTGCCTTAGTAGCTGCTGGTGCGCTGGACTTCAAAACAGCGGTAGCTCTAGTCGCTAAACGCGGAGCTTTCATGGAGGAAGCAGCTCCTGCTGGTTCTGGAAAGATGGTTGCGGTGCTAAATGCGGACGTAGGTCTTATTGAAGAAGCCTGCCAGACAGCCAGTCAGCTAGGAGTGGTCTCTCCTGCTAACTATAATACTCCAGGTCAAATCGTCATTGGGGGAGATGTGGTAGCGGTGGATAAAGCAGTGGAACTCCTCAGAGAAGCAGGTGTGAAGCGCTTGATTCCGCTGAATGTTTCAGGTCCTTTCCATACAGCACTCTTAAAACCAGCCAGTGAGCAATTAGCCCAGGTTTTGGCTGAAACAGAATTTGCTGATTTTAAGCTTCCGCTAGTGGGCAATACAGAGGCGGATATCATGGAAACTGGCAGAATTAGGAATTGCTGACCCGCCAGGTCATGGAGCCGGTTCGTTTCTACGATAGTATTGCTAAAATGCGAGAAGCTGGTGTGACAGAATTTATCGAGATTGGCCCAGGGAAAGTCCTGTCTGGCTTTATGAAGAAAATTGATAAAACAGCAGTTGTTCATTCTGTTGAAAGTGTAGAGACTTTGACAGCCCTACTGGAGAAATAATGGGGAATACCAATGGAATTAAAAAATAAAAATGTTTTTATTACTGGCTCTAGCCGTGGGATTGGTCTGGCCATTGCACATAAGTTTGCAAGTGCAGGTGCCAATATTGTCTTGAACGGTCGCGGTCAAATTTCAGACCAAGTTTTAGCTGAGTTTGCTGGTTATCCGATCAAGGTCGTGGCTATTTCAGGTGATGTATCTGATGGCGCTGATGCTAAGCGAATGGTTGAGGAGGCGATTGCGGCTTTGGGGTCTGTAGACGTCTTGGTCAACAATGCTGGAATTACCCGCGATAAGATTATGCTCAAGATGACAGAGGAAGACTTCGAGCAAGTGCTGAAGGTCAATCTGACTGGAGCCTTCAATATGACGCAAGCTGTCTTGAAACCAATGACCAAGGCTCGTCAGGGAGCAATTATCAACCTATCAAGTGTTGTCGGTTTGACTGGTAATGTCGGTCAGGCCAACTATGCAGCCTCTAAAGCTGGCTTGATTGGATTTTTCTAAGTCGGTTGCTCGTGAGGTAGCTGGGCGCAATATCCGTATCAATGTGATTGCCCCAGGCTTTATCGAATCAGATATGACAGACGGGCTTTCTGAAAAAAATCAAAGAAGCTTCTCTGGCTCAAATCCCAATGAAACGGTTCGGAAATACCGAAGAAGTGGCGGATGTCGCCTTGTTCTTGGCAGGACAGGAATATCTTACTGGTCAGGTCATCGCTATTGATGGCGGGCTGACCATGCAATAAGTGTAATATATTTGGATTTGACAGTTCACCAATTATCATAAAGGAGTTCACCATGAAACTAAATCGAGTTGTTGTGACAGGTTATGGCTTAACCTCTCCCATCGGAAATACACCAGAAGAATTTTGGAATAGTTTAAAAAGAAGGTAAGATTGGGATTGGTCCCATCACCAAGTTTGATCACAGCGATTTTTGCTGTTCATAATGCGGCTGAAGTCCAAGACTTTCCTTTTGATAAATACTTTATCAAGAAAGATACCAATCGTTTTGACAATTATTCTTTGTATGCCTTGTATGCAGCTCAAGAAGCGGTAACAAATGCGAATCTTGATGTAGAAGCAATTGACAAAGATCGCTTTGGTGTCATCGTGGCTTCTGGTATCGGTGGTATCAAGGAAATCGAAGATCAAGTTATCCGTTTGCATGAAAAAAAGGTCCAAAAACGCGTCAAACCAATGACCTTGCAAAAAGCTTTTGCCAAATATGGCTTCAGGAAATGTGGCTATGCGCTTCGGAGCAAACGGGGTTTGTAAATCAATCAATACAGCTTGTGCCTCATCAAATGATGCGATCGGTGATGCTTTCCGCTCTATCAAGTTTGGCTTCCAAGATGTCATGTTGGTAGGTGGTTCAGAAGCCTCTATCACACCATTTGCCATTGCCGGTTTCCAAGCTCTGACAGCTCTTTCCACGACGGAAGATCCTAGCCGCGCGTCCATTCCGTTTGACAAAAGACCGTAATGGCTTTGTCATGGGAGAAGGATCAGGAATGTTGGTTCTTGAAAGCCTTGAACACGCTGAAAAACGTGGGGCGACTATCTTGGCTGAAGTAGTTGGCTACGGTAATACCTGTGATGCTTACCATATGACTTCACCTCATCCAGAAGGTCAAGGTGCCATCAAGGCTATTAAATTGGCTTTGAAAGAGGCAGAGATTTCTCCAGAGCAAGTGGCTTATGTCAATGCCCACGGTACTTCAACTCCTGCTAATGAAAAAGGAGAAAGTGGTGCTATCGTAGCTGTTCTTGGTAAAGAAGTACCTGTATCTTCAACCAAGTCATTCACAGGACACTTGCTTGGGGCTGCAGGAGCGGTAGAAGCAATCGCTACCATCGAAGCTATGCGCCATAACTTTGTACCAAAAACAGCCGGAACAAGTGAATTGTCAGACTATATTGAAGCGAACGTTGTTTATGGACAAGGCTTAGAGCAAGAAATTCCCTATGCGATTTCCAATACATTTGGTTTTGGCGGTCACAATGCTGTTCTGGCATTCAAGCGTTGGGAGGACTAGATGAATATCAATGAAATTAAAGACTTGATGGCTCAGTTTGACCAATCAAGCCTGCGTGAATTTTCTTATAAAAATCAAAGTGATGAATTGACTTTCAGCAAGAATGAAAGTTCTGCTGCAGTCGCAGCAACTCCAGTAGTCAGTTCAGCCCCTGTTGTAGCTCCTGTGCAGCCAGCAAGTGCACCTGTAGCTGAGACAGTTCCCAAGTAGCTCCAACTGCAGCACCTGAGGTGGCTCCAGAAGCTTCGGCACCAGCTGCTGAGGGTGATGTCGTGGAAAGTCCCTTGGTTGGCGTGGCTTACTTGGCTGCAGGCCCAGATAAACCAGCTTTTGTCAGTGTAGGAGACCAAGTTAAAAAGGTCAAACCTTGATGATTATTGAAGCCATGAAGGTCATGAATGAAGTGCCAGCACCGAAAGATGGTCTGATTACAGAAATTCTGGTTCAGAATGAAGAAATGGTTGAGTTTGGGAAAGGGCTGGTACGCATCAAATGATTGATATCAATGCAATAAAAGAGGCGCTTCGCACCGCTATCCTATGTTGTTGGTGGACCGTGTATTGGAAGTCAGCGAAGATGAGATTGTAGCTCTGAAAAATGTGACAATCAACGAGCCTTTCTTTAATGGACATTTTCCCCAGTATCCTGTTATGCCAGGTGTCTTAATCATGGAAGCACTGGCTCAAACGGCTGGTGTGCTGGAATTGTCTAAAGAAGAAAATAAGGGCAAACTGGTCTTCTATGCTGGCATGGACAAGGTTAAGTTCAAGAAGCAAGTTGTGCCAGGTGACCAGCTGATTATGACGGCCAAGTTTGTCAAGCGTCGTGGCACTATTGCAGTGGTAGAGGCCAAGGCCGAAGTTGATGGCAAACTTGCAGCAAGCGGAACCTTGACCTTTGCGATTGGTCAATAAGAAAGAGGAGATTTCACCATGTTTCGTAAAATTTTAATTGCTAACCGTGGGGAAATTGCGGTCAGAATTATTCGTGCAGCTCGCGAGCTGGGAATTGATACAGTCGCCGTTTACTCAACGGCTGACAAGGAAGCGCTCCATACTTTACTGGCTGATGAGGCAGTCTGCATCGGGCCAGCCAAGTCTACGGATTCTTATCTGAACATGAATGCCGTCTTATCTGCTGCTGTTCTGACAGGGTGCAGAAGCCATTCACCCTGGTTTTGGTTTTTTTGAGTGAAAAACTCTAAATTTGCGACCATGTGCGAAGAAGTTGGAATTAAGTTTATTGGACCTTCAGGTGCTGTTATGGACTTGATGGGGGACAAAATTAATGCTCGGGCTCAGATGATTAAGGCCAAAGTGCCGGTTATCCCAGGTTCTGATGGAGAAGTTCATACCTCGGAAGAAGCCTTGGAAGTAGCCGAAAAAATTGGCTATCCAGTCATGCTTAAAGCTTCTGCTGGTGGCGGCGGTAAAGGCATTCGTAAGGTCGAAAAGCCTGAGGATTTAGTAGCGGCCTTTGAGTCTGCTTCTAGTGAAGCCAAAGCGGCCTTTGGTAATGGTGCTATGTACATGGAGCGAGTTATCTATCCAGCGCGCCATATTGAAGTGCAGATCTTGGCAGATCAGCAGGGGCATGTGGTTCACTTGGGCGAGCGGGATTGCTCTTTGCAGCGGAATAATCAGAAGGTGCTGGAAGAAAGTCCATCTGTAGCGATTGGAAAAACCCTGCGCCAGCAGATTGGGGAAGCGGCTGTTCGAGCAGCTGAGTCTGTCGGCTATGAAAATGCCGGAACGATTGAGTTTCTGCTGGATGAAGCCAGGGTGAATTCTACTTTATGGAGATGAACACTCGGGTGCAGGTAGAGCATCCAGTGACTGAGTTTGTCACCGGTGTGGATATTGTTAAAGAGCAGATTAAGATTGCGGATGGTCAGGAGCTATCTTTCAGTCAAGAAGATGTTGAAATTCGCGGTCATGCGATTGAATGTCGGATCAACGCTGAAAATCCAGCCTTTAACTTTGCACCGAGCCCAGGCAAGATTTCCAATCTTTATCTGCCAAGTGGCGGAGTGGGGCTACGTGTGGATTCAGCGGTCTATCCTGGCTACACTATTCCTCCTTACTATGACAGCATGATTGCCAAAAATCATCGTTCACGGGGAAAATCGCTTTGATGCCCTGATGAAGATGCAACGGGCTCTCTATGAGCTAGAAATCGACGGTGTTGTGACCAATAGCAGTTTCCAACTGGATCTGATTTCAGATCCTAATGTGATTGCTGGTGACTATGATACAGCCTTTCTCATGGAGAAGTTCCTTCCGGCTTATCAAGAGAAAAAATAGATGACAAGGAGTGATTTTGTTTGAAAGAAGCAGAATCACTCTAAAATTTAATGAAGGAGTAAGCAATGCCTTTGTTTTCAAAAAAGGATAAATATATTCGAATCAATCCTAATCGTTCCTCCTGTGCCTTGCCTCAGCCAAAACCAGAAGTTCCAGATGAGCTTTTTTCCAAGTGTCCAGGTTGTAAGCATATCATTTATCAAAAGGATTTGGGAGCAGAGCGTGTCTGTCCAAGCTGTGGCTATACTTTTCGGATTTCAGCTTTTGAGCGCCTGAGTTTAACGGTGGATCAAGGAAGTTTTGAGGAATTGTTCACTGGTATTGAGACGACAGATCCCTTACATTTTCCAAAATTATCAAGAAAAACTGGCAAAAGATGCGGGAAAAAGACTGGTCTAGATGAGGCCGTTTTGACAGGAACCGCTCTGATAAAAGGTCACAAATCTGCCCTTGGGATCATGGATTCCAACTTTATTATGGCTTCCATGGGGACAGTTGTGGGTGAAAAGATTACCCGCCTCTTTGAGTATGCGACAGAGCATAAGCTGCCAGTCGTTCTGTTTACGGCTTCTGGTGGTGCCCGCATGCAGGAGGGGATTATGAGCCTGATGCAGATGGCCAAAACTTCTGCTGCTGTGCAACGTCATTCAAAGGCTGGTCTTTTTACCCTGACCGTTTTGACAGATCCGACTACAGGTGGTGTCACAGCCTCTTTTGCTATGGAAGGTGATATTATCTTGGCAGAGCGCAGGCCTTGGTAGGCTTTGCTGGCCGTCGGGTCATTGAGTCTACTGTACGAGAAAAATTGCCAGATGACTTTCAAAAGGCAGAGTTCTTGCTGGAGCACGGCTTTGTTGATGCGATTGTCAAACGTGGTGAATTGCGGGAACGGATTGCTACTCTCTTGAGCTTTCATGGAGGTGACCAATGACAAAAATCAGTCAGATTATCAAAGCGGCGCGTGATCAGTCCCGTTTGACGGCTCTGGATTTTGCCCAAGGCATTTTTTTGATGATTTTGTGGAATTGCACGGAGACCGTGGTTTTTCGTGATGATGGTGCTGTCATTGGCGGTATCGGAACCTTAAATGGTCAGCCGGTCACAGTGGTCGGTATTCAAAAAGGTCGCAATTTGCAGGATAATTTACGGCGGAACTTTGGTCAACCTCATCCAGAAGGCTATCGCAAGGCTCTACGACTCATGAAGCAGGCTGAGAAATTTGGCCGTCCAGTCGTGACCTTTATCAATACGGCTGGTGCCTATCCTGGCGTCGGTGCTGAGGAGCGTGGACAGGGTGAAGCCATCGCCCGTAATCTCATGGGAATGAGTGATTTGAAAGTGCCCATTATTGCCATTATCATCGGCGAGGGTGGCTCTGGTGGGGCACTGGCCTTAGCAGTTGCTGATAAGGTCTGGATGCTGGAAAACTCTATGTATGCCATTCTCAGTCCAGAAGGCTTTTGCCTCGATTTTATGGAAGGATGGCAGCCGGGCGATGGAGGCGGCGGAGATGATGAAAAATCACCTCGCATGAGCTTTTTGCAGATGGGTGTCGTTGATAAGGTCATCCCCCGAACGTGGCTTTAATAAAAATGAGCTCCTAGCTGCAGTCAAGCAAGAGATCAGTACTGAACTAGCGGAACTTTCCAAACTTTCTCTCGAGCAACTTTTGGAAGATCGCTATCAACGTTTTAGAAAATATTAGTCAGAAGCCCTCAGGGCTTCTTTTTCTGCTTGAGAGAGGTATGGAGGCAGTTAAGGTGGTAATATATTTTTGGTTTTGACATGTAGCAATATATTCTCTTTATAGAGGCCATATAAAAATATATATTATACAAGTCATTGGTCCTATGTTAAGATAGTTTCTAATTAAAAAGAAAATGAGGTTTCATATGTCAGAATTTACTATCCATACGATTGAGTCTGCACCAGCTGAGGTGAAAGAGGTTTTAGAAACGGTTCAAAAAGATAACGGTGGCTACATTCCCAATCTTATCGGTCTTTTGGCCAATGCGCCAACGGCTTTGGAAACATATCGGACGGTTGGAGCCATCAATCGCCGTAACAGCCTGACACCGACTGAGCGTGAAGTAGTGCAGATTACGGCCGTGGTTACCAACGGCTGCGCTTTCTGTGTAGCGGGCCATACAGCCTTTTCAATCAAGCAGATTCAAATGAATGACGATCTTTTGAGGCTCTGCGCAATCGTACTCCGATTGATACAGACCCGAAGCTAGATACGCTTGCTAAGTTTACCATTGCTGTCATCAATACCAAGGGACGGGTCGGAGATGAGGCTTTGGCAGACTTCCTAGAAGCAGGCTATACACATGAGAATGCTCTGGATGTAGTTCTGGGTGTCAGCCTTGCGACCCTCTGCAATTATGCCAATAATCTGGCCAACACACCAATTAATCCGGAATTACAGCCTTATGCTTAGCCTTTCAGGAGGTGAAAGGGCTTTTAGAACGCCCCATTCTTTTTCATTGACTACAAGTCAAGCAAGAAACCAGTGCTGAACTAGCAGAACTTTTCTAAAATTTTTCTTGACTAACTCTTGGAAGAATGTCATCAATACTTTAAGGAATGAAAAATTGTAAAAATATAGTGCAATAAAACTTACAGAACTTCAATTAGTGTAAACCATAAATAACCACATCAACAGGTAACCAAGGAGATTCTATGAGTTACTATCATCTCACCTTTGAATAAATTATCTGTCTGACCTTTTTGGGTCAATACAATATTCAAAAATTTTTCATAAAACATTGATCAAAAAACCGAATATTATTTTAAAATAATAGAAAATTTAGAATAAACACCGAATGAAGTTTTTTTCAGAAAGAGGCTGAGGCCTCTGACTGTGAAAATGGACGGAACTCTGAGAGACCATGATTGGCACCGAAGGGGCAAGGGCAGGCAACTGCTCAAACTCTCAGGTAAAAGGACAGAGCAAGGGAAGGGACAGGAAACGGTCGTTCTCAGGCATCCAGAGTACATGTTTACATGTACTTTTCTTTTTCTCGGTGTGGAAAAGGAGCAGAAGACTTATGTTGAAATTGTTGAATCAAATTGATTCTCTGGTCTGGGGCCTCTCTTGATTTTATTAGTTGGAACAGGGCTTTATCTGACACTTCGTCTGAGGTTGCTACAGATTTTCGCGCCTTTCGCGCCTTTCGCTTAATTTTCTGTTTCCGGCGAGGATCATCATGGAGACGTGTCAAGCTTTGCTGCTCTTTGTACAGCTTTGGCGGCCACGGTTGGAACGGGAATATTATCGTGTAGCGACTGCCATAAAAGTTGGTGGACCGGGCGCCTTATTTTGGATGTGGCTAGCTGCTTTCTTTGGGATGGCAAACCCAAGTATGCTGAAGGTTTATTAGCAATCAAGTATCGTTCTAAGGATGCCCACGGAGCAGTTGCTGGTGGTCCCATGCATTATATCCTATTAGGAATGGGCGAAAAATGGCGTCCGCTGGCTATCTTCTTTGCTGTAGCGGGTGTCTTGGTGGCTCTTTTAGGATTGGGACTTCACACAGGTGAATTCCATTACAGAAGCTATGCAGAATACCATTCAGCTGCCTCCAGCTGTGACTGCCTCTATCTTGGCTATTTTGGTGGCTCTGGTTATTTTTAGCGGTATCCAGTCGATTGCTCGAGTGTCGACCAAGTTGTGCCTTTACGGCGGCTATTTATATCTTGGGGACTGTGACTGTATTAGCAGTTAATCTAGATCGTCTGCTGCCAACTCTTCAGCTAGTCTTTAGTTCTGCCTTTAGTCAGACAGCTGCTGTTGGTGGCTTTGCTGGTGCAACCATCCAGATGGCGATTCAAAATGGGGTCGCGCGGGGTATTCTCCAATGAATCTGGTTTAGGATCAGCACCTATTGCTGCGGCTGCAGCCAAGACCAAGGAGCCTGTCGAACAAGGATTGATTTCGATGACGGGAACCTTTATTGATACTCTGATTATTTGTAGTCTGACAGGTCTAACAATTTTAATCACAGGAGTTTGGGATAGTAATCTCAATGGTGTTTCCTTGACTCAGGCAGCCTTTGCGACTGTCTTTTGCTAATTTTGGTCCAATCCTTCTATCCGTTTTTCTGGTTCTTTTTGCCTTTACCACAATTTTAGGCTGGAAACTATTACGGTGAGCGTTGTTTTGAGTTCCTGTTCGGTGTCAAATATATTCGCTTGTACCGAATTATCTTTGTTACTATGGTGCTCTTAGGGGGCTTTATTGAGCTAGAAGCAGTTTGGGTCATTGCCGATATTGTCAATGCCTTGATGGCCTTTAGCCAAATCTGATTGCTCTCTTGGCCTTGTCTCCGGTTATTATTGCTGAAACCAGAAAGTATTTTGACAAGAAGGGCTGAGTTTCCATTTTGCTGGATTTTTGAAAGAAGGTTACCCTGCTAAAGCTGCTTTGCCAGCTTTAGTTTTTATGGCTGGGAAATCTCTCGTCTTTTGTTATTGGTCAAAACATGGTATAATGAAGTATTAAGATTCTAGGAGGAAATGACATGCGTTGTCCCAAATGTGGCGGAAGCAAATCAAGTGTGGTTGACAGCCGGCAGGCAGAAGATGGAAATACAATCCGTCGTCGCCGTGAATGCGAGGAATGCCAGCATCGTTTTACAACTTATGAGCGCGTGGAAGAAAGAACCCTAGTCGTTGTCAAAAAAGATGGAACGCGTGAGCAATTTTCTCGGGATAAGATATTTAACGGAATCATCCGCTCTGCTCAGAAGCGTCCGGTCTCAAGTGACGAGATTGAAGAATTGGTCAATCGGATTGAGCAAAAACTTCGCAGCCAGAGTGAAAATGAAATTGCCAGCGAATATATTGGCTCTCTGGTCATGGATGAGCTGGCTGAGCTGGATGAAATTACCTATGTCCGTTTTGCCAGTGTTTATCGGAGTTTTAAGGATGTTGGCGAGTTGGAAAGCCTTTTGAAGCAGATTACCAGGGGTTCTAAGAAGAAAAAGGAAAAAAATAATGCCTTATGAAACCAAATGATCATTTTTTTCTTTCTTGTCTAATAACCAGGTCAGTCAGGATATGAGCGGGCTGACCCGTTATTACTCACCTATTGTGGGCAAGGATGCAGTGGCTATCTTTATCTGGTTTCTTTTTGGGATAACGGAGCTCAGCAGCGACTTTTCAGCCATATTTTTAAATCATCTTGATTTTTGGTATGGAAGTGTTGGAGAGGAGCTTGGAACGTCTATCAGCTATTGAGCTTGCTAGAGCTTTTACCAGACAGAAACGGGATTTTTCATCCGACTCTATCCAACCTTGTCCGCTGAGGACTTCTTTGCTCACCATGTGTACAGTAGTCTTTTGGAGAAAAAGATTGGTCAGGCGGCGGTAGATAAGCTACGACCGAAAAATCCAGCTGGACAAAAATCAGTCCTTCTTTTAGCCAGATCTATGGCATGGAAGAGGTCAGTCCGACGAGAACCAGTCGCCAGAATGATTTTGACTTGACGCATTTTAAACAGAGAATGGCTCAGGATGGCTTGCGTTTTTCGGATGAAAAAGCGGATCTCTTGGACTTGTTTGCTATTGCGGAGCAGAAGAAATGGACTTGGTACGAGACTTATGTCTTAGCACGTGAAACGGCTGTGTCACATGTGATTTCGACAAAACGGATGCAGCAAAAGATTCAGCAAAAACCAGTTTCGGGAGATTTTTCTCAGCAAGAGCAGTCTATTATCCGTGAGGCTAAAAGCAAGCAGCCCTTGCTCTTTTTGGCAGAAATCAAGAAAACCCGTCAAGCGGCCATTACGCGTAGTGAACGGAAGCTGATTCAGGATTTGGCAGAGATGGGACTGTTGGATGAAGTTATCAATATCATCCTGCTATTGACTTTTAACAAGGTGGATTCAGCCAACCTCAATGAAAAGTATGCCTCAAGGTGGCCAATGACTTTTCTTATCAAAAGGTGACCTCGGCTGAAGAGGCAGTCCTGAAAAATCCGTGAGCGTAATCAGCAGACGAATAGTCGTCCTGCAAGTCAGCCCAGCTGCTGCTAAAAAAGCAATGTGCCGAACTGGAGTCAGCCGGACTACAAGAATGAAACGAGCTTAGAAAAACAAGCGGAACTAGAAGAACAAAAAAAGAAGGCTTTTAGCAAAACTGGAAGAAGGAGGCGATTAAATGGAAAAATAGGACAGGCAATGCCTCATATGAATAAGGTGAAGCAGTTTGATTATCAAAAAAATTAGTCCAGCAGATTTTAGCAGATCCAGATATCGCTGCCTTTATCAGTCGAGAACAACTGTCTCAACCGAAATTCAGCGTAGCATTTCTAAGTTCAATCAATACATTACCGAACGAGATCGTTTCCTGCTAGAAGATCAGAACTATATTGCTAAGGGGCTATAAGTCAATTTTGGTGAAAAATGAAGGCTGTACGGATGTTGCCTATGAAGAGACGCCTGAGTTGATTGAGCAGGAGAGACAGGAGGCGATTAGAAGCCGTCTCAACCTTATCAATCTGCCAGTCAGTCTAAAAGAGGCTAGTTTGGCCAAAGTGGATTTAGACGATATTGGTCGTTACAAAGCTTTTTGAGCTCTTGACCAGTTTTTGTTGCGGATTTTCCGCATTATCAAAAGGCTGTTTATCTCTACGGAGATTTCGGCGTGGGTAAGAGCTACATGATGGCTGCGCTGGCACATGATTTGTCAGAAAAACGTGGTGTCTCAACGACTCTGCTTCACTATCCGAGCTTTGTTTTGGATGTTAAGAATGCCATTAGTTCTGGATTAGTTAAGGACAAGATTGACCAGGTCAAGAGCAGCTCAAGTGCTGATTTTTGGACGATATCGGTGCAGAGCAGTCTAGTCCCTGGATGCGGGATGAGATTTTGCAGGTTATCCTCCAGCACCGTATGCAGGAAAATCTGCCAACTTTCTTTACTTCCAACTTTAGTTTTGCGGATTTGGAGCGTCACTTTGCTAATTCTAAGAATGGTGATGAGACTTGGCAGGCTAAGCGGGTTATGGAGCGGATTAAGTTTTTGGCTCAGAAGTGCATCTAGAAGGAGAGAATCGTCGATGAATGAAACAATTAACTTGATGAAGGCTCATACGTCTGTTCGGCGCTTTACGGAAGAGCAGATTTCTGATGAAGAACTACGCGCCATTATCGATGCTGGACGTGCTGCTTCCAGCTGGAAAAACTTCCAGTCCTACTCTATCATTGTGGTGCGAAGCAAGAGAAAAAAAGAAGCCCTCTTTGAGTTGGTTCCCCAAGAAGCCATTCGGCAGTCTTCGGCCTTCCTGCTTTTTGTTGGCGACCTCAATCGTGCTCAAAAGGGCGTTCAATTGCACACGGATGGTTTTTACCCTAAAGGAACCGAAAATCTCCTGATTAGTCTCGGTAGATGCTGCTTTTGGCGGGGCAAAAATACCCTCTTAGCAGCCGAAAGTCTGGGTTATGGCGGCGTTATTATTGGTTTAGTTCGCTATGAAGCTTCAAAAAATTGCCCAGCTCTTTAATCTGCCAGACTATACTTATCCAGTTTTTCGGCATGGCTTTAGGAAAGCCTAATCAAAACCATGCTGAAAAGCCACGTCTGCCTTATGAAGCGGTGGTCTTTGAGGAAGAATACCGTGAACAACTCAGTTCTGTCATTGAGACTTATGACCGTGTACAGGCTGAGTATGCTGGTGATCGGGCACAGGATACTTGGAGCCAGCGTTTGGCAGCCCAATTTGGTCAGGGAGCCGAATCAAGCGATTGACCAACTGTTCAAAGAAAAGAAATTAGAAAAAAATAAGGCGGAGCTCAGCTCTGTCTCAAAAGAATGAAAGAGGAAAAAACATGGCTTTACCAACTATTGCCATTGTCGGCCGTCCCAATGTCGGCAAGTCAACGCTATTTAACGGATTGCGGGTGAGCGGATTTCCATTGTTGAAGACGTGGAAGGGGTTACTCGTGACCGCATCTATGCGACGGCAGATTGGCTGAATCGTAAGTTTAGTATCATTGATACAGGCGGAATTGACGATGTTGATGCACCTGTTATGGAGCAAATCAAGCATCAAGCTGAGATCGCTATGGACGAGGCTGATGTTATCGTTTTTGTCGTGTCTGGCAAGGAAGGTATACGGATGCGGACGAGTATGTTGCTCGCATGCTGTACAAGACTCACAAGCCGATTATCTTGGCGGTTAATAAGGTGGATAATCCCGAAATGCGCAATGAAATCTATGATTTCTATGCTCTGGGCTTGGGCGATCCATTCCCAGTATCTTCTGTCCATGGGATTGGTACAGGGGATGTTCTAGACGCTATCGTTGAAAATCTTCCACATGAGGAAGTGGTTGAAAATCCTGATATGATTAAGTTTAGCTTGATTGGCCGGCCTAATGTCGGCAAGTCTAGCTTGATCAATGCCATCTTAGGTGAGGATCGGGTCATTGCCAGTCCAGTGGCTGGTACCACGCGCGATGCTATTGATACGGTCTTTACGGACAGTGAAGGTCAGGAATTTACCATGATCGATACGGCTGGTATGCGCAAGTCGGGCAAGGTCTACTGAAAAATACGGAGAAATACTCTGTTATGCGGGCTATGCGGGCGATTGACCGCTCAGATGTCGTTCTGATGGTGCTGAATGCTGAAGAAGGAATTCGTGAGTACGACAAGCGAATCGCTGGCTTCGCCCATGAAGCAGGAAAAGGAATGATCATCGTCGTCAATAAGTGGGACACGCTGGAAAAAGACAACCATACTATGAAAGATTGGGAAGAAGATATTCGTGACCAGTTCCAGTACTTGTCTTATGCGCCGATTATCTTTGTCTCTGCCCTAACCAAGCAGCGCCTTCATAAGTTGCCAGACATGATTAAGCAAATTAGTCAGAGTCAAAATACCCGTATTCCGTCTGCGGTGCTCAATGATGTCATCATGGATGCTATCGCGATTAATCCAACTCCGACTGATAAGGGCAAACGTCTCAAGATTTTCTATGCGACCCAGGTAGCGACCAAACCGCCGACCTTTGTCATCTTTGTCAACGAAGAAGAGCTTATGCACTTCTCTTACCTGCGTTTCTTGGAAAATCAAATCCGCAAGGCCTTTGTCTTTGAAGGAACACCGATTCACTTGATTGCAAGGAAGCGGGAAGTGAGGACTTAGCTTCGGACTGTTTATAAAGAAAAACAAGAGCGATTTCAGGAATTCATGGGCGGATGCTTATCCTCAAACCCTAAACTTGCCAGCTCAAAATTGGGAATAGACTGATGAGGGAAACTGAATTTGAAAAATTGAGTTTCTCTCATTTTTGATGAGAAACTTTCTCCGTCTCAAGTGATTTGGGCTTAAAAAAATGGTTTTTAAAAGAGTTTTAGCCTTTAATTATGGTAAAAATAATGTCTGAATACTATTAGCTATCAAATGAATTGAATGAGGTCTTTATGATGAAAATCGGAATCGATCAAATCGGTTTTTGCGACCAGCAATTATGTTTTTAAAATTAGATCATCTGGCTGAGAAGCGGGGCATTGATCCCTGACAAGCTCAGCAAGGGATTATTGATGAAGGAGATTAGCATTGCTCCTTTAACTGAGGATATTGTCACTTTGGGTGCGACAGCGGCTGAGCAAATCTTGACTGTCGAGGACAAGAAGGTCATTGATATGGTCATTGTCGCAACAGAGTCTAGCATCGACCAAAGCAAGGCGGCTTCGGTCTTTATTCATGGTCTTTTAGGCATTCAGCCCTTTGCTCGTAGCTTTGAAATTAAAGAGGCCTGCTATGGAGCAACTGCTGCTCTAGACTATGCCAAGCTGCATATCAGACAATATCCAGAAAGCAAGGTCTTGGTCATCGCTAGTGACATTGCCAAATACGGGGCAGAGACGCCAGGCGAGCCGACTCAAGGTGCAGGCGCTGTCGCTATGGTGATCAGTCAAAATCCACGCATCCTTGAATTCAATGAAGATAATGTGGCTCAGACTCGTGATATTATGGATTTTTGCGACCAAATTACTCTACGACTCCTTACGTCAATGGTGTTTACTCAACCCAGCAGTACCTGGATTGCCTCAAGACGACTTGGAACGAATACCAAAAACGTCATGGTTTAGCTTTGGGAGACTTTGCAGCGATTTGTTTCCATCTTCCCTATCCAAAATTGGCGCTTAAGGGACTAAATAAAATTATGGATAAAAACTTGTCTCAGGAGGAGCAAAAAGGGTCTGCAAGAAAACTTTGACAAGTCTATTCTCTATAGCCAAAAGGTCGGGAATATCTACACAGGCTCCCTCTTTTTAGGGCTCTTGTCCCTCTTAGAAAATTCTGAAAATCTTAAGGCTGGTGACAAGATTGCTCTCTTTAGTTATGGTAGTGGTGCTGTGGCCGAGATTTTTAGTGCTAATCTGGTAGAAGGTTATGAAGAACAGCTGACGACTAATCGTTTGGAGAAATTAAATCAACGTCAAGAACTGACGGTTGCTGCTTATGAAGAGCTTTTCTTTGCGAAGCCCAGCTGGATGAAAACGGCTCAGCTGTTTTTCTCTGACTACGATGACCAAGTTTACGCCTTAGTTCAAATCGATCAACACCAGCGCAAGTATATCAAAGTTGAGAAATCATCATGAAAATAAATTGGACCGGATTTTTCTAAAAACGCCTGCAGAGCGGCTAGAGTTTCTGAAAAGCCCATGAGCTACTCCAAGCTGAGAATTGGCAAAATCTTGCTAATCAAATCCATTTGCCGCTGGAGACAGCCAATCAAATGAGTGAAAATGTGCTTTCTGTTTTGGCTTTGCCTTATTCGATTGCACCGGACTTTTCTCATAGATGGGCAGGTTTATCAGGTACCTTTTGCAACAGAGGAGCCTTCTGTCGTTGCTGCTGCTAGTTTTGCAGCAAAAATCACCAAGCGTAGCGGTGGTTTCAAGACCGAAATTCATAATCGGCAGATGATTGGGCAGGTCGCACTCTATGATGTGCCCGATGTAGCTAAAGCCTTAGAGCAAATCCAAAATGAAAAAAGTCAGCCTGATTAGAATTGGCGAATCAAGCCTCATCCTTCCATCGTCAAGCGAGGTGGTGGGGCGCGTGAATTGCGAACGGATTTCCTGGAGGGAGAGACGGATTTTCTAGTTGTCTACCTTGTCGTGGACACTCAGGAAGCCATGGGTGCCAATATCCTTAATACGATGCTAGAAGCCCTAAAAGAACGGTTAGAGGAGTTAACAGGTGGACAGAGCTTGATGGCCATCCTGTCTAACTATGCGACTGAAGCGCTTGTAACAGCCTCTTGTGAAATTGATTTCCACTCACTCAGTCGAGACAAGGCAGAAGCTGAACGAACTGCTCAAAGAATCGCTTTAGCTAGTCAGTTTGCAAAGCAGGATCCTTATCGGGCCAGCACGCATAATAAAGGCATTTTCAACGGAATTGATGCAGTTCTTTTGGCGACAGGTAATGACTGGCGCGCTATTGAAAGCAGGGGCCCATGCCTATGCTGCTCGTGATGGCCGTTATCAAGGATTGAGTAACTGGGAGGTCGATCTAGAGGAAAGAAAGCTCTATGGCCAGTTGACTTTACCCATGCCGGTTGCAGCTAAGGGAGGCTCCATTGGCCTTAATCCAATGGTCGTCGCCAGTTTTGATTTATTGGGGCAACCGACAGCAAAAGAATTAGCTTCAATTATCGCTTCTGTCGGCTTAGCGCAAAATTTTGCGGCTTTAAGAGCACTGGTGACTACGGGAATTCAGGCTGGCCACATGAAGCTCCATGCCAAATCTCTAGCTTTATTGGCAGGTGCTCAGGAAGATGAGATTGCTGCTGTTGTTGCAGAACTTCTCAAAGAGAAGCAATTTAATCAGGCAAAAGCTAAGGAAATTCTAACCAAAATGCGTAAAGAAAAATGAGTCAATATGTATTGACTCATTTTTTATAGTGAAGAGGATGTTTCTTCAGGTAGCTGTAAATCTTTAAGACAACCGTCCCGCTAGCCATGCCGATAGAGATGACCAAGGCTAGGATGACGACCAAGGTAGCATTGACCATAGCATGACTGTAATCACCTGTCACAAAGAAGGCAGTTGTCCGGTAAGAAATATATCCAGGTACTAGAGGCGCTAGAATAGCCAAAATAAAGACGACAGCTGGCGTTCTGTAGATGATGCTGAGGATTTTGGCTGGCACAGGAACCAATGATAGCAGCCACAAAGGTTGCAATGATAACATTGGTCGGTCCCTTGAGTAGGAGATAGAGTAGCCAAGTAGCCATACCTAAAACTCCGCCGGGAATCAGCATACTACGCTGGACATTTAGAACGATTAGAAAAGTGATGATAGCCAGTAGGCTGGCCAGAGCTTGTAGTAAGAAAGTCAAGATTGTCATAGGCTTATTTCATAAGAATGAGGGCGACAGAGGTACCGGCGCCGAGAGCAAGGGTAATGAGGAGCGATTCAAAGAGTTTGCTCATTCCAGAGTTGATATGGTTGGTCATGATATCTCTAACTGAGTTGGTCAGAGCGATCCCTGGGACGAAGGGCATGACAGCTCCTGCGATGATCAAGTCTGCTGTTGAATCGAAACCTGAGTAGCGAGCCCAAAGCTGGGCCAACAATCCGAAGACGAAAGCTCCAGCAAAGGCCGAAACAAAAGGAATTCGAATATATTTATCGACATAAAGGGAGAAAGAGAAGCCAAATAGAGTCGCGATACCGGCTCCAAGAGAATCGTAAAAATTTCCACCGAACATGATAGAAAAGAAAAGGAGCACTGAGTGTAGCTGCTGTGATGAGTTCTCTTTTGCTATAGGGAACCCCTTTTGTTTTAAGTTCCTTTAGTTGTTCAAGCGCTTCTTCCAGATTGATGGCTCCACTGACTAATTGCCGAGAAACCTGATTGACATCGCAGACTTTCTCGATATTGTAGTTCATATGGATATTTCGCTTCATTCGAGAAATATTAGTGTTTTCAATTGAAAAAGAATATGGCAACGGGCATGGCTAAGGCATTACAGTCCATGATGCCTTGCGAATGGGCAATCCGGATCATGGTGTCTTCGACCCGATAAATCTCTGAGCCGCTTTTGTAATAGCAAGGTCCCAGCTAGCATGATAACATCGACGGCCAGATTAAGATTTTTTTCATCTGTAGACATTTTCTCAGCCATTATATCCCCTTTTTCATTTCACAATAACTCTATTATAACATAAATGCTCAAAGCTATCTCTCCAAAGCAAAAGAAAACCAGCTGATTTTCAGCTGGTTTTACAATTAGGAAAGAGGCTTAGCTCAATGCATCATCCATAGAAAGAACTTCGTGGAAGACACGTTGTGTCAATTCAGTTTTTTGTTCTGGAGTGAGGTATTTAGTGTTTACACAGTATCCAGAGATACGTACGATAACGTCTTCGCCAGACATGATCTTGTCGTAAACATCTTGCAAGTCCATAACGTTCAAGTTAACGTGTTGTCCACCGTTTTCAAAGTAACCATCAAGGATTGTTACCAGGTTATCAACTTGTTCGTCACGAGTCTTGCCAAGAGCACGAGGTGAAACTTGAGTTGTCAATGAAATACCATCAGCAGCGTAACCAAAGTCAAGACTAGCAAGTGAGTTCAAGTTTTGCAACCAGCCACCTTTCGCTTTGTTAGATGGGTTAGCACCTGGTGAGAAGAATTCCAATTTAGACAAGTTCACAGAACCATCTTCGTTGAGGTATACACCTTTGTGGACTGGTGAGTTACCAGTTTGTTTAGAGTAAGCAACGTTAGATGTGATTGTCAAAAGTGATACAGTAGCTTCTGCGTCTTTGTAAAGTTTGTGGCTACGTAGACGAGTTGTGTAAGCTTCGATCAACCATTCTGCCAATTCGTTTGAACGTGGGTCATCTTCACCCCAACGTGGGTATTCACCGATTGTTTCGTAATCGTAGATGTAGCCATTTTCGTCACGGAGTGGTTTAACTGTAGCGTACTTGATAGCTGACAATGTGTCAACAGTATTGGCAAATCCACAGATACCGAATCCCATGTTAGCACGTTGTTTAGTTGGCAAGAAGGCCATTTGAACAGCTTCGTAGTTGTACTTGTCAGTCATGTAGTGGATGATGTTCAAAGCATCTACATAAGTGTCAGTCAACCAGTCAAGTGATTTTTCAAAGTTCGCTTTAACTGATTCGAATTCAAGAACTTCGTCACGGATAGGATCGATGTCAAATACTTTGTAGTCTTTATGCACATCATCGTAACCACCGTTCAAACCAGTAAGAAGGGCTTTCAAAACGTTTACACGAGCACCGAAGTACTGGATGTTGTGGCGTTGATCTTCGTTTTCTGGGTCAAGTGGTGACACACAGCATGAGATACAGCTCATTTCTCCGTATCCATCTTTAGCCATTGTTGTTACACCTTCGTATTGGATAGAAGAGTGTTTGTGGCTCATATGCATGCACAGTAGCGACGGAAGTTGTATGGTAATTTGTCAGTCCAAAGAACTGTCAAGTTTGGCTCTGGAGAGTTACCGATGTTGTCAAGAGTGTTCAAGAAACGGTAGTCCATCTTAGTAACACGGTGACGACCGTCGTTACCCATACCAGCCATAGAAGTTGTGATGAAGGTTGGGTCACCAGAGTACAATTGGTCATAAGCTTTTGTACGAGCGAATTTCACTGTACGAAGTTTCATAACGAAATCGTCAACGAATTCTTGGATTTCTGACTCAGTAAATGTACCGCGAGCAAGGTCACGTTCTGCAAAAGATATCCAATACGATTGGACACGTCCTAGAGATGTTGCAGCACCGTTGATAACACGGCAGACAGCCATGAAGGCGATGTTAACCCATTGGATCGCTTCTTTAACGTTCATCGCTGGTTTACGAACATCAACTCCGTAAAGATCACCCAAGCGAACAACTTGTTGCAAAAGCTTGGTATTGAAGGTTTACTTCTTCACGAAGGCGGATTGTTTCTTCGTCGATTTCTTTGATTGCATTCCAGTCGTTGACTTTTTCTTGCATCAAGTAGTCTGCACCGTAAAGAGCAAGACGTGCGTAAACACCGATGATACGTCCACGTGAGTAAGCATCTGGAAGACCTGTTACAGTGTGGGGCGTGACGAGCACGGCGGATGTTAGAAAGTATAAGCACGGAAAATACCGTCGTTAACAGTTGTCACATATTTTGTGAAAAATTTCGTGAACAGCTGGATCAGGTTCATAACCATTTTCCTTCAAAGTTGTTTCAGCCATACGGATACCACCTTTTGGCATGAAGTTCAATTTGAAGAGTTCATCGTTTTGAATACCGTAAATTAGTTCGTTATCTCTGTCGATATAACCAGCAGGGATATCTGCAATAGATGTTGGACGAGTGTCCATTGGGAAACGAGTTTCTTCGTAGTGAGCTTTTGTTTCTTCTACGATTTTCTTGATGTGGAGTGAGCGCTCAGTAGGGACCTGCCAAGAAGCTTTCATCTCCATCATAAGGTGTATAGTTGGCTTGAACGAAGCGAGAGATACTTGCTTTCTCTTTCCAGTCTTCACCTTTGAAGCCTTCCCAAGCCTTGTCAAAAATGTCTTGAGCTTCCACAACTGTTTTAACAACCATTAGATTTTCCTCTTTATTCTAGCAACATAAACTGTTACATTTATAATTAAAAGTATATCATAAGGTAATCGGTTTCACAAACGAATTTTTAGTGTTAAAAGAGGCTTTCTTTTATAATACAGATTGATATTTTTATTGCAAACTGTTTTTATAATTTTTGAAAATGGTAAATGAAAAATAGTAGAAAGAATCTGATAGACGGAACTATCTTGTACTTGTTTTTGAATGTTACTATGTAGAAATTTGCCCAATACTGAAATTCCTATTTTTATACTTTGTCTATGTACTTCAGAAAGTTTCTCACATTTTCCGGTCTTGCTTTTTGAATAAAAAAATCCTTTGAAACTTGCTTTAAAAAAATGATAAAAATTTGCTAAAGAGCTATTCTAACTTATAGGAGACGGCATGCTAATTTTTCCGCTAATCAATGACACATCGCGAAAGATCATTCATATTGATATGGATGCTTTTTGCTTCGGTCGAAGAGCGGGACAATCCTAAGCTCAAGGGAAAGCCTGTGATTATCGGTAGTGATCCGCGTCAGACGGGTGGACGTGGTGTGGTTTCGACTTGTAATTATGAAGCCAGAAAGTTCGGAGTTCATTCGGCTATGAGCTCCAAAGGAAGCCTATGAGCGGTGCCCGCAGGGGATTTTTATCTCAGGGAATTACGAAAAATACCAAACAGTTGGCTTGCAGATCCGAGAGATTTTTAAGCGCTATACGGATAAAATTGAACCCATGAGTATCGACGAGGCCTATCTGGATGTGACGGAAAATAAGCTGGGTATCAAATCTGCAGTCAAAATTGCCAAGCTGATCCAGCACGATATCTGGAATGAGTTGCAGCTGACGGCTTCGGCAGGCGTTTCTTATAATAAGTTTCTAGCCAAGATTGCCAGTGATTATGAGAAGCCGCACGGTCTGACAGTCATCCTGCCTGAAGAGGCTGAGGCTTTTTTGGCATCTATGGACATTGCTAAGTTTCATGGGGTGGGCAAGAAGAGTGTCGAGAAACTGCATGATATGGGGGTCTATACTGGTGCGGATCTGCTCAAAATACCAGAAGTGACCTTGATTGATAAGTTCGGCCGCTTTGGCTTTGATCTCTACCGGAAAGCGCGTGGTATCAGCAATAGTCCCGTCAAGTCCAATCGTATCCGCAAGTCTATCGGTAAGGAGCGGACTTATGCCAAATTGCTCCATGGCGAGGAGGATATAAAAAAAGAACTATCTCGTTTGGCAGCTAAGGTCGCTCTCAGCTTAGAGAAACACCAGAAAGCTGGCAAGACGGTTGTCCTCAAAATCCGCTATGCTGATTTTTCAACCCTAACCAAAAGGAGGACCTTGGAGCAAGAAACGAAGGAAGTCGAAGTAATTGAGCGGATTAGTCATGAAATCTATGACAGCCTGAAAGAGCAGCCGCGAGGCGTTCGCTTATTAGGACCGACAGTAACGGGGTTTGGATAAAAAGATAAAGGCTTGGTTCATGAATTGCCCCCCCAAAGTTAGTTTTTTCTGTCTAACTTTTGGGGGGGCAGTGCGGTTCTGTTCAGTAAGCTGTCCTCTTTATAATTCAAGATTTGGAAATTTGGCATGTATGTGATTTTTAAACGAGTTAAAAGCAAGGTCTGTTTTAGGGACATTTCGGTGTCTGAGAGGTAGTTTCTTTTTCGTTTCCATCTGAAAGCACAACTCGAATCTCGTTTTTCTGATGATTGGAAAGATATAAAACCAGAATGAATACCTATAGTTATACATTGTTAGTGCCTCGTGCATGTCACATGATTTGAAAAATAGATTTATAACTGACCAAATGATTCTTGTATAAGAAGATACGAATATCTGGATCAATATAGCCACCATTGTTTTTCAATTTGATCCAACGTTCCATTTAATTCGGGATATAGACTCTAAAAATCAGTCAATTTTTTTGTGGTTTAAGTAATAACGGATGAATCCGATCAAAATGCATAATATACCAATATAGGTGAAGAAAGTGAAAAGAAGCGTCTCCACCTTTTTGAAATTCTTTATCATTAGAGAGAGTGATGTAGTATTTCAGTTGTTGGTTATTTCCATCATTAAATAGATACGAGTTCATGATTTTAGCGTAATCAGGAATACCTGAAGCTGAGTGTACTGAGGCAATCAACCATTTTGGTTCTCCTTCTAAATTATCCGCTTTTTCTAGTTCATCTACGAAGCGGCTAGTTGAAGAATCATTGCGCAGGCCAATATCGCTTTTTCCTACCATTTTTATCTATATAAGATACTTTTGTAGAAATAGGTTGAGTCATGATCTTCTTTTAACTCTGCAACTGGTCCATCAATATGAGTAATTTTTATTGCTTGGTTGTAGAAGGTGTCAGAGATTTTTGCAGAAAGAATTTTTCCTTCTTTTCGCAAGGTTTCCACACTGATATTTCTAGATTTTGTTGATGAAAAGGTGCCAAATAAAATGAGACTGCATCCTACAAGCACCCACTTTTATTAGAGTAGAATATTTATTGTATTTCATACAATCTCCTTTGAAGAAAGTTAGTTGTTATTTGGGCTAATCATATAGCCATATTTTAGCATTATACACAGAACAGTGAAGGGAGTCAAGGCTTATTTAAAAATTCCCTTTAAATCTTCCTCAGTCAACCCGATTAGAGGATTGATTGTTAGGATATTTTCCTCCGTCAGGATATAGTTTTCCACAGGCGGCTCACTGTTATCCACAGGGTTGTGGATAATTTCTTGAGGGGGTTCTACATCTCCAAAACGTTCAATCAGATAGGTTTTGCGGGCTGTTCCAGTATTTTTTACGGCGTAGTCAAAGGCCGACTTTTCCCCAAGTAGGATCAGTTTGCTCTTGGCTCGGGTGATAGCTGTGTAGACCAGATTGCGCTGGAGCATGCGGTGGCTGCTTCGGGTAATGGGAAGGATAACCACGGGAAACTCGCTGCCTTGAGACTTGTGGATGCTCATGGCATAGGCTAGGGCGAATTTTGTACCATTCGCTGCGCTGGTAGCTAATTTCATTGCCGTCAAAGTTGATGGTTAATTCGTCCTGCTTGGAGTCGGTGTACTTAGCTGGGAGCAGGTCGACGATGTAGCCTAAGTCACCGTTAAAGACATTGCTTTCGGCATCATTGACCAAGTGGATAACCCTGTCTCCTTGTCGATATTGGCAATCGGGTGCTTCAAAGGTCAGCTGGTCTTTTTCCACAGGATTGATGAGATTTTGCATGAGGCTATTAATCTGGTCAATACCGGCCTGTCCGCGGTACATGGGAGCCAGCACTTGCACATCTTGAGCTGGGATGCCACTGCGAATAGCTGCGCTGGCAATTCGTTCAATCATGGGCGGGATGTGTTCATTTCGAGCTTCAAAAATAAGAACGATCCGCTTTTTTTCTCGGTAAAATCTTCTGGCAGTAGTCCCTTTTGGATCTGGCTAGCCAGAGTGACAATGGTCGAATCTTGGCTCTGACGGTAAATCTTTTCTAGCTTGGTTTTGGGGGATGCTCGGTATTTGCAGTAGGTCAGCTAATACCTGCCCAGGACTGACAGAGGGTAACTGCTCTGCATCGCCCACCAAAAGCAGTTTGGTATTGGAAGAGATATTGCTGAGGAGCTGATTGGCCAGCCAAGTGTCCACCATGGAGAACTCGTCCACGATGATAAAGTCAGCATCCAGATAATCATCCAAATGACTGGTATCATCATCTCTGGTCATCCCCAAAATGGCGGTGGATAGTGGCGCTAGGAAGACCGGTCAATTCGTTCATGCGCCGAGCAGCACGACCAGTGGGAGCCACTAGCAGAATCGGCAGATCATTGACCTTTCGCAGATCCAAGCCGCGAAGCTGGGCGTAGACGGAGATGATACCATTGATGACGGTTGTTTTTCCTGTTCCTGGTCCACCCGTCAGGATAAAGACTTTTTGTGTGATAGCGTCGAAAATGGCTTTCTTCTGAATCTGATCATAGTGGATGCCTAGGTCATCTTCAGCTTGGCTGATGGCACTGAGGATTTTTTCGTCTTCAAAGCGATCCTGATGGCCTTTTTCCAAGAGGCGGACCAGATTGCTGCAGATGCCTTCCTCGGCAAAGAAGAGACTGTTTTCAAAAATCTTAGTTTCGACATTCTGGACTTTGTCTTCTTCAATCAGGTGAGCCAATTCATCGGCTACCAGACTAGGGTCTAGCTCTACTTGGCGCGAACTTTCCAAAAGCTCAATAGTATGAGCCAATAGGTCTCTGGCCTCCAAATAGGTATCTCCAGTTTCCATGGACTGGGTCAGAAGGGTATGAATCAAGCCAGCCCGAAAACGCTCAGGAGCATCACTCTCAATGCCCAACTGCTGGGCCAGCTGGTCAGCGATTTTAAAACCGATACCTTGGATATCTTCAACCAGTCGGTAGGGATACTGCTCGACGATTTCCAGCGTTTCTTCCTTGTAGGTTTCCTGAATCTGAAAGGCTAGTTTGTTGGGAATGCCGTAGGCAGCCAGCTTAGCTAAGACCAGCTCTGTTCCATAGTTGAGTTGCAGTTTGGCCACAAAGGATTCTCGGTTCTTGGCGAAAGGCCAGTGATTTCTTTTAAGTTTTTCTGGCTCAGCTAAAATCTTGTCAATGGTTTCCTCCCCATAGAGTTCCACGATTTTTTGAGCTGTCTTGACCCCGATACCTTTAAAGTGGTCACTGGAAAAATATTTAACCAGCCCCTTGCTAGTTGGTTTTGCCCTCTCGTAGCGGGAAATTTTTAACTGCTGTCCGTACTTTGGATGTTGAACTAGGTTTCCCCAAAATGTATAATCCTCGCCTTCGATAATATCGGCCATGGTTCCGGTCACGATAATCTCAAAAATCATCAAAAATCTTCACAATCCGTGTCTTGGATATCCAAGAGGAGGATCCGAAAAGAAATTGCTAGGATTTTCAAAAATGATGCGCTCAATAGTGCCTGAAAAAAATAAAAATTCTGTCATTGTTTCTATATGCTCTTTAAAAAGCAAACCCAGCTGAGTAGTCAACTGGAGTTTGGAGTGGGTATACTCTTAAGTATTAGTAAGTCTTGAAAGGTAGGATTGGCCAGATACGGAATTTAGCTTCGCCTTTAATCTGTTCCTTTTGGAAGGTACCGACTTGGCGACTATCTTTGGAAACAATTCGGTCGTCACCTAGAAGGAGGTACTCATCATCTAGAAGTTTAATGGTAAAGACGGGGCTACCTTCCTTGTCCACGGTAAAGGCTTGGGCTTGAGAGGCTAGCTTGCGGAAGAAAGTTCCGTTGTCCTTATAATCCTTGCCTACATAAGTGGATTGGAGCTTGTCTTTTTTAAATTTCTTGATGTATTCTGTTAAGTAAGATTCATCAGTTTTTACCATTGATATAAAGGGTATCGTTTTCGTACTGGATGGTATCACCTGGAAGGCCAATCACTCGCTTGATAACTTCTTTATCTTTGCCAGCATCTGTCTCAGTGGCTACAACAATATCAAAACGATCAATGGACTGGTGTTTCAAAACCATCAAATATTCCCCATTGGCTAAGGTTGGGTCCATAGAGTGACCGTCTACCTTGACAGGTGCCCAGAGCAGCCAGCGAGTGAGTAAGATGATAGAGATAATCAGGGTAAAGACTCCCCACTCCTTGAGGAAGGCACGGAAGTCAAAGCGTTTGTTTTTCATAGTCTACCTTTCTAAGAGCTTTTTAGCTTTTTCTGTATTTTTAAAATGAAGTTTAGCGGTATGCTGGAGGCCAGCCATTCCATAGGCTTGGAGGATTTGGCTAGCAACCTGGTCACTCTTGCTCCCAGCTCCACTCGGAAGGGTGTAGCCAAGCTCTTGGCTCAGATTTTCCAGATTTTCCAGGAAGAGGTCGCGAGCGATAATGGAGCTAACAGCGACAGCTAGAAACTTTCCTTCCGCTTTCTCAATGAGGCTAACGGGATTTGGAAAAATGATTCTTTTTCATTTTGCAGGTATTTGTCATAATTCTGCTGACTGGTAAAGGCATCGATGACGATTTTTTCTGGTGTTAAACCTTTTTGTAATAGCAGATAAATGGCCTGATTGTGAAGGGCCACCTTGACAGATACGGCATTGTAACCAGAGGCAATCACTTCGTTATATTTTTCTGGAGACAGGAGCAGAGCCTGATGTTGGATTTCCTTTTTCAAAATCGGTGCCAGTTGCCGAATCTTAAGGTCGGTCAGGGCCTTCGAATCGCCCACGCCTAGATTACGCAGGAAAGTGTGCTGCTCTGGACTGACGAAGGAAGCAACAACTGCTAAAACCACCAAAGTAAGAGCCATTTTCCGACCTCATCCGTACCTATAAGGGAGATCTTCTGAGAAGTCTTGCTGGCTTCCTCGGCTTGATGGCCGAAAAAAGCAGCATAGTGACCAGCTTTTTCTCCTTGGAAAAGAACCTTGCCAGAAGTATAGATACTGACAGTTGCCTGGTTCAATTTCAGTAGATATTGGATATACTGATTTTTACTAGGCACAAGCTTGTCTTGATATTTCTGGACAAAAGCCTCAATTTTCGCTCGTTTAGGACTCAAAGTAATACTTTCCATAGCCCCTATTGTACCACAAAATGAAACTAGGGAAAATGGGAAAAATAGGATATTTAAAAGATTATGAAAAAATTACACATTTTTCTTCCAAACATGACATCGATGTCATGTTGAACCCGATAGGGTTGTTGTATAATATAGGTGTTGAAGCGATGTTTGAATAAAACTGACCACAAACAATATATTAACAAGGTTAAGAAGCCTTGTAAAAAGGAGAACACATATGGAAAAACTTTTGCTATGATGGACAACCAATTTGCTGCGTTGACTGAAGAAGAAATGATGATGATCGACGGTGGATGGGCATTCTACGGTATCCCTGTTGATATTTTTCACAGTATCATTGGCTATTTTGGGTGGCTCATTGGTTTCAGGTTTCTTAGTAGGGACTTTTCAACTAATTTAATATTTCAAATAGAAGAAGGTGAATTTTATGAACAAAGATTTTAAATCATTAGATCAAAAATTTATGCCACTTACTGAAGCTGAATTGGTTGAAGTAGAAGGTGGATGGGTCGGTGGTGACCTTGTACGTGCCGTATTTGATATCGGTCGTGAAGTTGGTCGCACTGTACGTGGACTTGCTATTCGTGCATACGGTCGTATTCGTTCTAGAATTGGATCAGGATCTGGTTCTAGCAATCGTGGCGGTGCTAACAACGGTGGTGCTGCAAGTCCAGACGTTTTTAACTAATATTTTTTGTTTCGACATAGAGCCTCTTGTTCGTCTTGATTGGGACAAGAGGCTTTTTAGTGTAGAATGGTCTGATAAAGTTACTTTGTGTCTGTTTTTTAAGTAATTTTATGTTTACATGGAGTAAATTGACTGATCCCATTGGAAAAATACGCCACATTAGTGTATGATAGAGATATCTATTTTTTGCTTGTTATGAAAGTTCTTCCTCCTAACTTGTACTTGTTATTTTACGGGAGAGAAGCACTATGGATAAAGTTGACAAGCAGTTTTTATTGAATAGTATGTTTACTAATTAGGAGTTTTTATGCGAAGGTCGTTCTCCATAAAAAGCAAATTTACACTTTTTGTGAATAAAGGAGTTTGTAGTAGAGTTTACAAAGCGTCATTATAGGGCTCAAGTTGACGCGAGAGATTGTGGTGTAGCAGCGCTAGCCATGATATATGGTTATTATGGTTCCTATTATTCTTTGGCTAGTTTGCGTGAAATGGCCAAGACAACTTTAAGAGGAACAACTGCTTTTGGGCTAGTGAAAGTTTCGGAAGAGTTAGGATTTGAAACACGAGCCTTTAAAGCGGATATGTCTTTAGTTTGACATGAAGGGGCATCGTTTATCCTTTTATCGCCCATGTTATCAAAGATAAGAAATTGCTTCACTATTATGTTGTGACTGGGCACGATAAACATTCGGTTTATATTGCGGATCCAGATCCGGCTGTTAAAATGACCAAGCTTTCTAAGGAACAGTTTGCGCAAGAGTGGACAGGTGTCTCTATTTTCATCGCCCCAGCGCCAGAATATAGACCACACAAGGAAAAGAAAAACGGTCTCTGGTCTTTTTGTTCCGATTTTAATGAAACAAAAGGGACTAATTGCCAATATCGTTATTGCAACGATGCTGGTGACGATTATCAATATCGTGGGCTCCTACTACATGCAGGGGATTATTGATACTTACGTACCGAATCAGATGAGGAATACCTTAGGAATTATTTCTCTCGGTCTGATAGTCGTCTACATTTTGCAACAGGTCCTAACTTATGCTCAGAGCTATCTGCTTCTTATTTTTAGGCCAACGCCTTTCGATTGATGTGATTTTGTCCCTATATCAAGCATGTCTTTCATCTACCCATGTCTTTTTGCGACAAGAAGGACAGGGAAATCGTATCGCGCTTCAACGATGCTAATAGTATCATTGATGCCTTGGCTAGTACTATTCTGTCCATCTTTTTGGATGTCTCTATCGTTGTCGTTATGGCAATTGTTTTGTTCTCACAAAACTTCTATTTGTTCTTTATCAGTTTGCTCTCGCTGCCGATCTATATCGTCGTGATTTTCGCTTTCATGAAGCCATTTGAAAAAATGAATCGTGACACCATGGAATCCAATGCCATTCTGTCTTCTTCTATTATCGAAGATATCAATGGTATTGAGACGATCAAATCCTTGACAAGTGAAGATTTCCGCTATCAAAAGATTGATAGAGAATTTGTGGATTATTTGAAGAAATCATTCGCTTATAGTCGGATGGAAAACATCCAAATCGGCTTGAAAAAGACGGCTCAGCTCTTGCTGAATGTTGCAATCCTTTTGGATGGGAGCCCTTTTGGTAATGGACAATAAAAATGACCTTGGGGCAGCTGATTACTTATAATACTTTGTTGGTTTATTTCACCAATCCGCTGGAAAAACATTATCAATTTACAAACCAAGCTTCAGACAGCACAAGTTGCCAATAATCGCTTGAACGAGGTTTATCTGGTTGACTCTGAATTTATGGATAAAAAAAGCGATCCGTGATTTGAGCATGACCAAGGGCGACATTGAGTTGAGAAATGTCAGCTACAAGTATGGCTATGGCCGAAACGTTCTGTCAGATATTAATTTGACCATTGAAAGAGGCAGCAAAGGTGGCCTTTGTGGGAATTTCTGGTTCTGGAAAGACGACTCTTGCCAAGATGATCGTGAACTTTTACGATCCAAACGAGGGAGAAATTCTGGTTAATAATATCAACCTCAATCAGATTGACAAGCATGTCTTGCGCCGTCATATCAATTACTTGCCGCAACAGCCTTATGTCTTTAATGGTACCATCCTGGAGAATGTTCTCCTAGGTGCCAAAGCCTGGAACGACTCAGAAAGAAATCATTCGGGCGTTGGAAATTGCAGAAATTCGTGAAGATATTGAACGGATGCCTTTGAATTACCAAACAGAATTGACATCGGATGGTTCAGGGATTTCAGGTGGTCAGCGTCAGCGCTTGGCCTTGGCTCGGGCTCTTTTGACCGATGCTCCTGTTTTGATCCTTGATGAGGCGACCAGCAATCTGGATATCTTGACAGAGAAAAAGATTATTGACAACCTTTTAGAGTTGGACAAGACCATTATTTTCATTGCCCATCGATTGACTATTGCGGAGCGATCTGAAAAAGTGGTTGTTTTGGACAAGGGTGAAATCGTGGAGCAAGGAACGCATGAAGAGTTGGTTGCTCAGGATGGCTTCTATGCTCATCTGGTGAATAGTTAGAAAGGAGAAAGAAGATGGAAGAACATTACTTAGAGAGTGCCGAATTTTATAACCGTAGATATTCTAGCTTTTCTGTGCGCGTGATTTTACCGACTTTCTTCTTGTTGATTTTTGTGGTCTTATTCTCCCTCTTTGCTAAAAAAGAAATCACTATTACTTCAGGTGCTTCTATTGAACCTAGCAAGATTCTGGCTAACATCCAATCAACCAGTAACAATGCCATTGTCACTAATAATTTGAAGGAAAAACAAGGTTGTTAAAAAGGGGATCTTTTTAGTTCAGTATAAGTCTGATAGCGAAAAATACTCAAAAGAAACCTTCTCTCTCAAGTAGAAAGCTTGAAGGAGCAAAAAAACGTCAGTTGGAGCTGCTGCAAGAAAGTCTGAAGACAGGGACTAGCCAGTTTTTCAGGAGAGGATCGCTTCGGCTATGAGCAGGCCTTTAATGACTATAAGAGTCAAGCTGCGAGTATCCGTAGTAATACCGAACAGCAAAATTCGACCATTGCTTCTCAAAAATTCAGCAGCTAGCAATTCACAGGCAGAACTGGGGAATTTGATCAATGAAACAAATGCCAAATTAGCAGATTACCAGACTCTTAGAAATGCTATCCAAAATGGGACAAGTGTTCCTTCGACTAATGCTGGCTATAGCATCTATCAGGCTTATGAGACACAAGCCGCTGCAGATAGTCAAGGTCAGCTAAAGAGTCAGGTTCTTTCGCAAATTGATAGTCAGATTTCTCAGTTTGAATCAGCTCTTGCAGGGTTATCGGGTGCAGTATGCGGGCTCTGGTGCTCAGCAGGCTTATTCTGGGAGCTTGGATAGTCAGCTTGAGTCTTTGAAAGCTCAGCAGTTGACTAAAGTTGGTCAAGAATTGACGGCCTTGAATCAAAAGATTTTAGAAGTTGAAAACAATCTCAAGGTGCAAGGTGGTATCACTCAAAAGGGCATGATCACAGCAACTGAAGACGGTATTCTCCACCTAAATCCTGAAACAGCAGGAGCGAATCTAGTTCCTGAAGGGAAGTTGCTCGCTCAATTGTATCCTGTTTTGACCAAGGAAAAAAAGGTCGTTATTACAACCTATGTGACTTCAAAAAGATGTAGCTAGTCTGAAAAAAAGGTGAGACCCTGCGTTTCACTGCAATGGATGGAAATAATAAAGAATTTGTTCTCAAATCTAAAAATTTCAAACATTGACAGCAATGCAACGAAAAACGGAAAAAGGAAACTTCTTTAAGGTGGAAGCTGAAATAAGCTTAACGGATGCCCAAGCCAAGAAGATACGTTATGGTATTGAAGGTCGTGCGGTAGTCATTACAGGAAGCAAAACCTACTTTGACTATTACTTGGATCAATTCTTGAGAAGAGACTAAAGAAAGAATGGTCAATAAGTTTTTGATTGAAGTTTTTATCTCACAAATATGAAAAACCATGGTTGCGCCATGGTTTGTACAGATTCCTAAAAGATAGAGGAATTGTTACTCCTTTGTTGACTAAATGAGGATCCCGTTTTATTTGGGGATTTATCAAATAAAAATCGAAGCCGAAAAGGCTTCTTTTTATACTCTGTTTTTTTAATGTTTTGTGTGATATTATATTTTAAGAAACAAATGTTGCGCAACAATTGTATCTAAAAGGAGTTTCTATGCCACCTAAAAATAAATTTACTCGTGATGAAATTATCCAAGCAGCTCTAGGGATTGTCAGAGAAGACGGTTTGGCTGGTTTGACTGCTCGTTCTCTAGCGGAACGATTACAGTCTAGCCCCAAGGTTATTTTCGGTCAGTTTGAAAATATGGAGGATCTAAGTCATTCGGTTGTTCGGGCGGCTGAATTCGTTCTTGTCCAATATATTCGTTCGGCTTTGGAGCGAGCCAAGCCTTTCAGAGCAGTTGGCATGGCCTATATCCTTTTTGCCAGTCAGGAACCTCAGCTCTTTAAAATTCTCTATCTAAATCCTCACAAGCACCCCATTGAGTCTTTCAAAGACTTTTTACCTCAGAAAGACCATAGTTATCAGCAGATATTAGAGTCGATTGTGGAGGATTATCCTATATCCATAGAGAGTGCAGAGTTCGTTTATCAGCATTTATTTATCTATTCTCATGGTTTTGGCTAGCATGATAGCATCGGGTATTTATTCTTTTAGTCAGGAGGAAGTGACAGAGCGCTTAACGCAAGTATTTACTGCCCTCCTAAAGGAAATGAAAGGAAAGCAAGAATGATTAGATTAAAGGGAATTCGCAAATCCTATAATGGGAGAGAAGTTTTAAAAGGGATCGACTTAGAGATTGCTGACCAAGATTACTTGGTCATTTTGGGAGCTTCTGGATCTGGAAAGTCAACCTTGCTCAACGTTTTATCAGGCCTAGAAAAACCAGACAGTGGTCATGTATACTACGGTGAGGAAGATCTATCCCAGCTGACAGAAGCTCAATTGACGAGTTTTTCGCCGAGCGCAGATTGCTTTTATTTTTCAGCAGTATTTTTTTACTTCCAAATCTTACAGTGGAGCAAAATGTCAAAATGGGTGCTAACCTAGCAGGCAATCAAGATTATGTCCGTATTTTGGAGGCTTTAGGTTTAGGTGATAAACTTCAGCATTATCCAAGTCAGCTGTCAGGCGGTGAGCAGCAGCAGGGTGGCTATTGCACGAGCCCCTAGCTAAAAAGACCACGTGTCCTCTTTTTGGACGAGCCGACTGGAGCCTTGGACGAAGCAACAGGTCGTCAGATTCTAGCCTATATTTCAAGTCTTCAAGAGGAGCTAGGATTTACGCTGGTCATGGTGACACACAATGCAAATATTGCTCAAATGGCTAAGACTATTGTCCATATCAATAGCGGTCAGATTCAAAGCTTAGAGACAAATAGCCAGCCCAAGACGGCCTATGAGATTGGATGGTAAGCTATGTTTTCAATAAAAGATTTGTATAGATTAGTCGTTGTATCAATTATCAGCTTTTTGTGCGGTCTTTGTGACCAATCTCTTCCTAAATTTTTTTATCTGGATATCCGTTTACTAGATCAAACAAATTGGTTGCCTGAGATTCGAGCTGCTTACGATGCTCAAGTTGCAATTTCTTGGTTAATTGCATCAATTAGCGGAGCTGTTTTATCCCTAACATCAATACTCCTTCTCTTCTTTTACATTCGGCAATTTATTGACCAGCATAAGCCAGAATTAGGAGTTTTAAAAAGCTCTGGGCTATAAAAAAACTGGGAAATTGCTCGAAAGTTTTGGCTTTTTAGTCTTCCAATTGGTTTGGGAACAGGCACTGGCTATTTCTCTTCTTTTTGCCATGATGCCGCATTTTTATCAGTTGCGTAATCAAAGCGGAGTTTTTGCCTGAAATTACCATTAGGCAACATTGGTCCCTTTTCCTGTTTCTCGTTGTCTTGCCAACTTTAGCCTTTGCTGCTTTTAGCCGTTCTCTACGCTAGTTATTGTCTACGCTTGCCTGCTTTAGACTTGCTCAAGCGGGTCAGCCCTGAGTCGAAAGTCACCAAAAAGGAAAAACAGTAAAGCAAATAAGGAAAGACCGCCCCTTTTTAAAAGACCTTTCTGCCAGCCTGCTCTGGTCTAGAAAATTATTAATATTCTTTGTCATTTTCGGTTCGATGTGCTTTTCAGCTATGATTCAACTATCATATGGCATGAAGGAATTGACAGATGAAATCATTCAGATGATGATGATGTCAATCGGTACTGTCCTGTCAGTAGCAATCCTCTATCTGTCGCTGGGAGTTCTCCTGCAGGAAAATCAGGAAACACTGGCTATTATGAAGGTTTTTGGTTATAGCAAAAATGAGTGCCGTAAGAGTTTATTTGCTCCCTACCGCTTTCTTGCCTTTTTGGGCTTTGTCTTAGGAACGGGCTATCAGTATGGGATTATGCAGCTTTTACTTAGATTGATGGAAAAAAATCAATAGCTCAGAAAGTTGACTATGATTTTGATTTTTGGAGTCTGCCTGATGACTTTTGCTAGTTTTTGTCTTAGTCTATGAAAGTTTAATCTATTTATCCAACAGGAGGCTAGATCAACTGACTATTAAGCAGGTCATGTTGGGAGAATAAAGAAAAAAATGAAGTGGTACTGTTCACTTCATTCTTTTTGCTGATGATATGCTGAATACCTATCTGGAGGTGCTTGAGGATGTGTGTGATTTCTTTTGGAAATACTTTATAGTTTTCCAAGTCTGTAAGGGGAATCCAATAGACTTGTTCTTGCTTATGTTGATAGTCAAATTGCTTGCCGTGAGGCTTCATCAGGTAATAGAAGCAAATCTCATGACAGTCTAGCCCTTTGAGGACGCCAGTTGAGTTGGAAAATAAATTTTTCATGGAGAAAAGCCAGCTTTTTCAATCTCATACTTTTGTCCAGTTTCTTCGAAAAACTTCTCGCTGGACAGCTTCTTCGGAGGTCTCTCCAAATCTGACCGCCCCTCCCACCGAATAGAAATAGTCCTCGCTAGGAGAGGATATGACACTGAGGGCTTCCTCCTCAATGATGAGTGCAGCAGCCCGATAGCGAAAGCGCTCCTGCCCTTGCCTATAAGAAATATCCTTTGCCATAGTATCCTCCTTGCGTTTTTTAGTTTACTTGATTTAGAACTTCCTGTCAATACTTTCTGTACCCAGACAGTTCTATTCTTTCTCTCTTGCGACAGGCTTTTTTTCCCTGTTAAAATAAGGGCATGACTCGTTATAAAGCCCTTATTTCCTACGACAGGCATGACTTTGCTGGCTTTCAGCGCCAGCCTCATGCTCAGGCGTTCAGGAAGAAATCGAAAAACCTTAACTCGTATCAACAAAAGGTCAGCCCATTGCTATCCACGGAGCTGGTCGGACTGATAGCGGTGTTCATGCGCTTGGGCAGGTCATTCACTTTGACCTCCCGTCAGCTAGGGATGAAGAAAAGCTGCGGTTTGCTTTAGATACCCAGACGCCAGAGGATATAGATGTCATTTCTGTGGAGGAAGTGACGGGAAGATTTCCATGCCCGTTACAAGCCACATAGAAAGACCTATGAGTTTCTGGTGGATATTGGTCGTCAAAAAAATCCGATGATGCGCCATTATGCGACCCACTATCCCTATCCTTTGGAGATTCCTCTGATGGAGCAGGCCATTAAAAGCCTTGGAGGGAACGCACGATTTTACAGGCTTTTACAGCCTCTGGAACCAGTGTGGAAAAATAAGGTTCGCACGATTACAGAGGCTAGTCTGACTTTTGATGAGCAACGCAATTTTTCTAGTCTTTACGTTTTTCTGGCAATGGCTTTCTCTATAAGCAAATCCGCAACATGGTGGGAACCCTGCTCAAGATTGGAAATAAGCGGATGCCAGTCAATCAAATCGAACGGATTTTTAGAAGAAAAGGATCGACAGCTAGCTGGGCCGACTGCAGCACCTAACGGTCTTTACCTAAAGGAGATTATCTATGAAGAATAAGCTGATTTTAGCTCTCTCTGGCAATGACATTTTTAGTGGTGGTGGTCTTCATGCGGACCTGACTACTTATACGGTCCATGGCCTGCATGGTTTTGTAGCGGTGACTTGCTTGACCGCTATGACGGATAAGGGCTTTGAAGTTCTTCCGACCGACGAGCAGGTCTTTGCGCAGCAACTCTCTTCGCTCAAAGATGTGCCGTTTTCGGCTATCAAGTTGGGCTTGTTACCAACGGTTGCCATTGCAGATCAGGCTCTGGACTTCATCAAAAAGCAAGCGGGCATACCAGTCGTGCTAGACCCTGTCTTAGTCTGCAAGGAAACCCACGATGTGGAAGTTTCGGCCCTCCGAGATGAATTGATCAAATTTTTCCCTTATACGACCATTATCACGCCCAATCTACCAGAAGCAGAGATCCTGACCCGGTCAGAGATCAAGAGTCTGGATGACCTCAAGGCTGCGGCTGTGACCCTCCATGAACTAGGAGCTCAAAATGTCGTCATCAAGGGAGGAAATCGTTTCAGCCAAGATCAGGCCCTTGATTTATTTTACGATGGCAGAGACTTTGTGTTGTTGGAAAGCCCTGTTTTACCAAATAATAATACAGGAGCCGGCTGTACTTTCGCTTCTAGCATAGCTAGTCAGCTTTTAGCAGATCAATCACCTCTTGAAGCCGTCAACTATTCAAAAGATTTTTGTTTACCGCGCTATCCAGCGCTCAGATCAGTATGGAGTTATTCAATATGAAAAATAATCAGACAAGAAAAATCGCTTTGCTGGCTGTCATTACAGCCCTATCCATTGTTTTGGGGAATTTTTCAAAATCCCGACGCCGACTGGTTTTTGACCTTGTTAGATGCAGGGATTTACTTTTACCGCATTTTATTTTGGTCGTAAGGAAGGAGCCTTGGTTGGGGGGCTTGTCTGGTCTCTTGATTGACTTAGTGGCGGGCTATCCTCAGTGGATGGTCTTCAGCCTCATCTGCCATGGTCTTCAAGGCTACTTTGCCGGCTTCACTGGCAAGCAGCGTTACATCGGTTTGCTCTTGTCCGGACTTGCCATGGTCGGTGGCTATGCTCTCTTTGGTAGCATTTTGAGTGGACCGGGTGCAGCTATCGCAGCGATTTGGGGCAATGTCATGCAAAATATTTTTGGTTTGGTGGTCGGCTATGCCCTTTACAGAGCCTTTCCCCTTGTCTTGAAAAGAGCCCTTCAGCCAGAGTAAGTGAGGTCAAAGATGGATTTAGAGAAGCTTGAAAAGGAAACCAGACAGATTGCCACAGATGTCTTGGACAAGGCGGGTTTGGTCAAGGGAAATATTTTTGTCCTAGGTCTATCTTCTAGTGAAGTCATGGGGGGACACATTGGCCAGCACTCCAGTAGGGAAGTCGGTCAGGTCATTGTCAAGACCTTGTTAGATATTCTGCAAGCTCGGGGGATTTACTTGGCCGTTCAAGGCTGTGAACACCTCAATCGTGCCCTAGTCGTGGAACGAGAATTGGCAGAAAAAGAAAGACCTAGAAATTGTCAATGTCCTGCCCAGCCTACATGCAGGCGGGAGTGGCCAGCTAGCGGCTTTTTGATTACATGGAGGACCCTGTGGAGGTTGAATTCATCACAGCCCATGCTGGCTTGGATGTGGGAGATACGTCAATCGGAATGCATGTCAAGCATGTTCAGGTTCCGATTCGCCCTCAGCTACGCAGTTTGGGTCAGGCTCACGTTACTGCCCTTGCCAGTCGTCCCAAGTTGATTGGTGGAGCTAGAGCGTCTTATATTGAGGATAGAATTCGAAAAATCTTAGTAGAAGAGGAGAAGAGGTTGGGACAAAAAGTCCTAGCCTCTCAATTGTCTTTGTATTGTCGAGCAAAACGCAGTGGTTGAGTGGGCTCTATTACGCTGATTTCATCAGCTTTTACAGCCCTACTCAACTGTGCGGAGGTGGGACGACGAAATCGAATTCTAACGAATGACCGATTTCTGTCCCACTCTCTTTTCCCAAATGGCAGACTTTGCCAGTCGATTCTCGTGCGGTGAGGGAAATAATCCCACAGTGATAGGAAAATAGTGTCTGCTAAGAGCTGGGGAAATGGTCAAAAAAGAGCAAAAAGTGGCTTGGGTTTTGACTTGTGAAAGGGGAAAAAGGCGAAAAATAAAAGGTGTCGCTTGAAAAAACTGCTACTTATGTTATAATGGATTGTATGCAAAAAATTTGAAGGAGAACTGACAGAATGTCTGTATCATTTGAAAACAAAGAAACAAATCGTGGTGTATTGACTTTTACTATCGGTCAAGACCAAATCAAACCTGCTTTGGATCGTGCTTTTAATGCAGTTAAGAAAAAAATATCGCTGTACCAGGTTTCCGTAAGGGTCATATTCCTCGCCCAGTCTTCAACCAACGTTTTGGTGAAGAATCACTTTATCAAGATGTTTTGAATGCATTGCTTCCAGCAGCTTATGAAGCAGCTGTAAAAGAAGCTGGTCTTGAAGTGGTTGCACAACCAAAAATTGATGTAACTTCAATGGAAAAAGGTCAAGAATGGGTCATCACTGCTGAAGTTGTGACAAAACCTGAAGTGAAATTGGGTGCTTACAAAGACCTTGAAGTATCTGTAGACGTTTCTAAGGAAGTTACTGATGCTGAAGTTGATGAGCGCATTGAGCGTGAACGCAACAATTTGGCTGAATTGGTTCTGAAAGATGGAGCAGCAGCTGAAGGTGATACAGTTGTCATCGACTTTGTTGGTTCTGTTGACGGTGTTGAATTTGACGGCGGAAAAAGGCGATAACTTCTCACTTGGACTTGGTTCAGGTCAATTCATCCCAGGCTTCGAAGATCAATTGGTTGGTCACTCAGCTGGTGAAACAGTAGACGTTATTGTAACCTTCCCAGAAGACTACCAAGCAGCTGATCTTGCTGGTAAAGAAGCCAAATTCGTTACAACAATCCATGAAGTAAAAGAAAAAGAAGTTCCAGCTCTTGATGATGAACTTGCAAAAGACATCGACGAAGAAGTTGAAACTCTTGCTGAATTGAAAGAAAAAAATACCGTAAAGAATTAGCAGAAGCGAAAGAAGCAGCTTACAACGATGCAGTTGAAGCAGCAGCGATTGACCTTGCAGTAGAAAAATGCAGAAATCGTTGACCTTCCAGAGGAAATGATTCACGAAGAAGTTCATCGCGCTGTGAACGAATTCCTCGGCAACATGCAACGTCAAGGTATCTCTCCTGATATGTACTTCCAAATCACTGGTACAACTCAAGAAGACCTTCACAAACAATATGAAGCAGATGCTGCAGCACGCACTAAGACGAACCTTGTTGTAGAAGCAGTTGCGAAAGCAGAAGGCTTTTGAAGCTAGCGCTGAAGAAGTTGAAGCAGAAATCACTTCATTGGCAACAGACTACAACATGGAAGCAGACCGCGTTCGCCAATTGCTTTCAGAAGAAATGCTTAAACATGATATCGCTGTTAAGAAAGCAGTTGAAGTCATCACAAGCACTGCTAAAGTAAAATAATAGCTTCTAGTCAGCCCTAGTGGGTGACAAATGAAAAGCACAAGAGAGAACGATTTGTTCTCTTTTTTTGATGTTGGAGAGCTTATTTCAAGATAAGAACTGTTCAAGAGAGATGTGGGGCTCCTAGGGCCTCGGCTAGTCACTTCTCCTATAGCTTCTTAGCAATCTAGACCTCAGCTGGCCACTTTTCCTATAGATTCATGGTAACCTAGGCCTCGGCTGGCTACTTTTCCCTATAGATTCTTGGTAATCTAGGCTTCGGCTGGTCACTTTTCCTATAGTTTCTTGGTAATCTAGGTATCGGCTAGTTACTTTTTCCTATAGATTCATGGCAACTTAGGCCTCGGTCGGTCACTTTCCTTTAGATTTTAAGGTAAATGATACTTTAGATAACTGTTCATCAAAAAGCAAGTGTCTGACGAGGGGATTTCTTTCTGTTTGGAAAACGGCTAGCGGAACTGACGAGTCTAGCTGGTTTCTAAGTCTCAAATAAGGAATTATTTCAAAAAATAAATTGGATAACGAAAAAGCAGTTTTTTGCTGATTGCTGAGAAATGCTAGGCTGTCATAGAGAGATATTTAGCTTTTAGACAGATTTTTTGGGGGAGCTTGTGATATACTGTTAGTATGGAAAAAAATGATATTGTTTACGGCGTGCATGCTGTGACCGAGGCCTTGATGGCCAATACGGGAAATAAACTTTACATTCAGGATGATTTGCGTGGCAAAAAAACGTGAGCAAGCTGAAAGATTTGGCGGCAGAAAAGAAGGTTTCTATCTCTTGGACACCCAAGAAAAACCTTACAGGAGATGACGGATGGAGCCGTTCACCAAGGTTTTTGTCTTGCGGGTATCAGAGTTTGCCTATGCAGATTTGGCGGATATTTTTGAAAAAGCAGAGCAGGAAGAGAATCCTCTGCTGTTGATTTTTAGATGGCTTGACAGACCCGCATAATCTGGGCTCTATCTTGCGCACGGCTGATGCTACCAATGTCACGGGAGTGATCATTCCCAAAGCACCGAGCAGTCGGCGTGACACCCGTTGTGGGCCAAGACCTCTACGGGCGCTATCGAGCATATTCCTATTGCCCGTGTGACCAATCTCAGCCAAACTCTGGACAAGCTCAAGGGAAGCTGGCTTCTGGATTTTTGGGACGGATATGCAGGGAACGCCTGTTCATAAGTGGAATACGGCAGGCAAGCTAGCCCTCATCATTGGCAACGAAGGCAAGGGGATTTCCAGCAACATCAAGAAGCAGGGTGGACGAAATGCTGACCATTCCCATGAATGGTCATGTCCAAAACCTCAACGCCAGCGTCGCAGCAGCCATTCTCATGTATGAAGTTTTTAGAAATCGGGTGGGCTAATGCAAGTACTTGGAAGTTATGTATTAGAAAAATATCAAACAGAAACGTTTGAGCCAATCATTATGATATCTACCATAATAAAAGAGAAGATAATTATTGCTTTTGCTTTGAAATCACTGAGGAAGAAGATCAGTATCCCTTAGAGGATTTATTGACCCAATATTCCTTAAACTGCACGGATTTATACGGTCAAGGAAGTCAGGTAAATAGCGCTTTGAAATACCTAATTGAGGTCGAAACCTTATCCAGTGATAAGGCAGATCTCATCAGTATTCTCAATCTTTCTACAATTTTAAATAAAGAGATTGTGAATTATGTAAAAAGGAAAAATATGAGTACCTTGCTGAAAAAGAGGTGTATGAGTTCCTTTTATATGGGAAATCAAAAAGTGGAAGTTCCTGTGCTTGCTTACCGAAGTGATAACTCTGGGATGGTTTCTTTCAAAATAAATATCCAGAAGTACAATTAACAAATTTATTTTTTTAGAGGATAAAAAAATATGATGTTGAGTGTTTAGATGGGAATGGATTTGTATCGAATTACTTGATGGTAAGGCAAACTTGATTTTAACAGATTCACAAGATGAATATTTCCAATATATGTTTGATTTGAAAGGTTTTCAAGGTGTTGGTCCTGTTCTAGACTAACCGAGCGAAACTAGGTTTCCTAAGAAGCAAGCAATTTCAATAGCTAGTCCCGATATGGTGGCAGTCAAAGCACCACTATTAACCCTCTAATGTCCATGGAGCAGCCTTCTCTGTGGCAACTAAAAAATGATGGAGAAAAAAGATGACCTTTAAAATTTTAACGGATTCGACGGCAGACCTGCCAGAAAGCTGGACCCAAGAACATGATGTGCAGGGTTCTGGGCTTGACTATTCAGCTGGACGGGCAAACCTACGAGACTGTCGGACCGGATAAGCTGACTAGTGAGCAGCTTTTTAGCCAAGATGGAGTCTGGCAGCAAGCCGACTACCAGCCAGATCAATGTTGGCCAATTTGAAGATGTTTTTCCGCCAGTATGCTCAGGAGGGCACAGCGGTTCTCTATGTGGCTTTTGCTTCAGCCTTGTCTGGGACCTACCAAAGTGCAGTCATGGCGCGGGAGATGGTCTTAGAGGATTACCCTGAGGCAATCATCACCATCCTTGATACCAAGGCAGCTTCGATGGGTGAAGGCCTCTTGGTCATGAAGGCCGTAGAAGCTAAGGAAGCAGGTCAAAGTCTAGAGCAGACGGCAAACTTGCTCCAAAGTCTAGTGCCTAGAGTCCAGACATATTTCTTAGTAGATGACCTCAACCACCTCATGCGGGGTGGCCGTATTTCAAGGCAGCGGCTCTTATGGGAAGCTTGGTCAATATCAAGCCCATCATCGCAGTGACAGCTGACGGAAGTCTGGATTCGGTCGCTAAGGTGCGAGGCAAGAAGAAGGCGCAGGCTGAGGTGGTTCGGATGACCTTAGAGACGATTTCTGATCCGCGGGTGGTAGTCGCCTATGCGGAGAAAAAAGAAGTCGCTGAAAAATGTCAAGGAGCAGCTGTTGGCTTCTGGACAGGTCACAGAAGTTCTTATCCTGCCTCTTGGTCCGGTTATTTCGACGCATACTGGGCCAGGTACTCTAGGACTCTTTAGCATTGGCAGTGAACTTTCAGACTAAATAGAAATGAAATCGTTATTTTATAAATAATTGCATCAAATATATTGACTTTTGGTTAGAAAATTTGGTATGATAGTAGGCGGTATTGTTTACCCCATTTGTAAGGCCCCGGAACCTTTCAAATAACCCGCGGACCGGAACATCCGCCCTGTAAACAAAAACGATATTCATATAGGAGAAATCATGAACAAAACAACATACATGGCTAAGCCAGGTGAAGTTGAACGCAAATGGTATGTAGTAGATGCTACTGATGTACCTCTTGGACGCCTTTCTGCAGTTGTAGCAAGCGTACTTCGTGGAAAAAACAAACCAACATTCACACCACACACTGATACAGGTGACTTCGTAATCGTTATCAACGCTGAAAAAGTTAAATTGACTGGTAAAAAGCAACTGATAAAAGTTTACTACACTCACTCAATGTACCCAGGTGGTTTGAAGTCTATCACTGCTGGTGAACTTCGCTCTAAGAACGCTGTTCGTTTGATCGAAAAATCAGTTAAAGGTATGCTTCCACACAATACTCTTGGCCGTGCTCAAGGTATGAAGTTGAAAGTATTTGTAGGCGCTGAGCACACTCACGCTGCACAACAACCAGAAGTTCTTGATATTTCAGGACTTATCTAAGGAAAGGAACAATAAAGTATGTCACAAGCACAATATGCAGGTACTGGACGTCGTAAAAAACGCTGTTGCACGCGTTCGCCTTGTTCCAGGAACTGGTAAAAATCACTGTAAACAAAAAAAGATGTTGAAGAGTACATCCCACACGCTGACCTTCGTTTGGTTATCAACCAACCATTCGCAGTTACTTCAACTGTTGGTCAATATGACGTTTTCGTAAACGTTAATGGTGGTGGCTACGCTGGTCAATCAGGCGCTATCCGTCACGGTATCGCTCGTGCCCTTCTTCAAGTAGACCCTGACTTCCGCGATTCATTGAAACGCGCAGGCCTTCTTACTCGTGATGCCCGTATGGTAGAACGTAAGAAGCCAGGTCTTAAGAAAGCACGTAAAGCTAGCCAGTTCTCAAAACGTTAAGAACCAGCTACACTACAGGCTTTACAACACTTCATGGTTCACACCATGGGGTGTTTTTTTGACGTTTTTTAACAAAATTCACACCACTTTTCACACCAAATTCAGGCTCTTTGTCAACTGTAGTGGGTTACCAAAAAGTCATACTCTGGAGAGGACAAGATTTGTTCTCTCCTTATAAACAATCGCTTCATTTTGAAAATCAGGAAAGCGTTGTTTACGGATCTAGTAAAGCAAATAATAGCCAAGAAGGCAATGCAATGTTTGGTGGCTTCTTCTTTATCGGTATCTTCCTATCCATTATCTTTATGGTCGGTACAGTATTAGTCATCTACTACAAACAAATCTCTGAAGGATATGAAGACCGCGAACGCTTTGTAATTTTGCAAAAGGTTGGTTTGGATCAAAAGCAGATCAAGCAAACTATTAACAAGTAAATCTTGACCGTTTTCTTTCTTCCTGTAATCTTTGCCTTCCTCCATCTGGCCTTTGCTTATCATATGTTGAGCTTGATTCTAAAGGTCATTGGAGTAGTCGATGCGACCATGATGTTGATTATAACCTTATCAATCTGTGGAATCTTTGCACTCATCTATGCTTTTAATCTTTATGATTACTTCAAGAAGTTATCGTAAGATTGTTCAAATGTAAAAAAATAATGATGCAATAGAGTTTTCTAGAATAGAAAACATATAAAAAAATAAAGGAGATAAATATGAAAGTCTGAAAGTTATTTTGACGGAGGAATCCTAGGTTATATTGGGATACTCTATCTTAGTAGTCCCATAATTTAGCGGGCTTACCTTGGGGATCGCAACACCTTGGGCAGTTTGCATGATGCAAAAATTGGTAAACCAAACATACGTTAGTGGATGGTCAACGTCTATACTTTGACGGGACTGGAGCACAACTGTTCGGTAACTGGATTAAGTGGTTTCTTCTAACGATCATCACGTTTTGAATCTATGGCTTCTGGTTAACTATCAAAAATGGAGCAATGGATTGTGAAACATACTCATCACGCCTAATCATGAAACTACATCTTCTTTTTATAGGAGATGCAGTCTTTTGTTCTTAGAATAAGGAAACTGAAATTTTTGTCTGTTCTCTATCTTGGAAAGGATATAAAAATCTTTTTAAACTGATGGATTTCTTCAGGGAAAGACCATGAAATTTTTGATATAATATGGAGGATAGACTGATAGATACTTTTTATTTGTCTAGTAAAAAGGGATATTTTTCAAAAGACTTACAGGTGAGAACTAAGAAAAATTTAAATACATATGTAATGTTTGACAGAAAATCACTCTGCCCTCATCAATGGATAAACAGAAATAAATCAAATAAAAGGAGTAACCAATGACCAGAAACTATTCAACACGGGAATACCGTGAAAAAATTATACGATGACCTTCATGTTCGATTGAGAGATACAGCGATTTTGATGTGTGCAATTTTTATTGCCTCTATCGGACTAAATATGAATTCAACAGCTGTTATTATAGGAGCCATGTTAATTTCACCTCTCATGACACCGATTGTTGGACTAGGATTAGGTTTAGCTATTTTTGACACTCGTTTAGTTAAGCAAGCTCTAGGGGTTTTACTTACTCAAGTATTGGTCAGTTTACTTGTATCGACTCTGTATTTCTGGATTACTCCCTTATCTTATGCAAGTAGCGAGTTGATTGCACGAACTTCTCCAACGATTTGGGATGTCCTAATTGCTATTGCCGGTGGGATTGCTGGTGTGATCGGTTCAAGGAAAAAAGAAGCAAACAATATTGTGCCAGGAGTAGCCATTGCTACAGCTCTGATGCCACCTATCTGCACTGCCGGCTATGGTTTAGCTAATGGAAATGTACGATTTTTATTTGGTGCTCTCTATCTTTTCTTGATTAACTGTGTCTTTATAATGCTAGCCAACATTATAGGAGCAAAAATTTTAATGAGAAAATCTCCCTTAACTTCATTCAAAGAGCTAAGCATTAAAATGAAAATTGGTTTGATATCTTTGATTGTATTATTGGTTGTTCCAGCCGGTTATTCGGCGGTTACTCTGACTATAGAACAAGCGCGAAAAGAAGGTGTCAAACAGTTTGTAGGAAAAGAGTTTGCCAATCATACGGTTATCAATCAAGTCTACAAGTCAAGGGACAATGAATTGGTCTTGACAATTGTTGGTGACCCGATTTCAGAAGAAGAATTAGAAATAATTCACCAAAAACAAGCCTCTTACGGTATTCAATCTGTTCAATTGAAAGTCAATCAAGTCCATAATTCGACAAAATTAGATAGTGAAGCGACCAAGGAATTTTATGAAACCATTGACAAGTATATCGATCAAAAAAACTCTCTGAAAAAGGATTCGCAAAAAGATCTCGTAAAAGAAAAATGAAGTAGACAAGGATTGAGGGGCGATGAACAGAATAGGTTTAGAGTTGCTGTCTGAAGAAAATAGTCTAGATGTCTATTCTTTTGAAAAAGAAAATCGGGAGTATTTTGAGCGAAATTTACCTCCCAGACCAGCTAACTATTTTGATTTAGAAGCTTTTTATAAAATTATAGCGCAATTGTTAACGGAACAAACGAATCGTGATGTCTATATGCATCTTATTAGAGATTCGCAAGGCATGATGGTCGGAAGAATCAATTTAAGTGTTTTAGGGGAGTGATAGAAAAACAGCAGAACTTGGATATAGGATTGGAGAAAAATGTTACTAATTTAGGCTATGCAAGCGAAGCGGTTAAACTCGTTTTAGACAAAGCATTTCATACTTATGGTTTAAATAGAATCATTGCGGGAGCGGCAACGGATAATCTTGCCTCTAAGAGAGTGCTTTTTAAAAATGGTTTCACCTTTAGTAGGATCATAGAAAATGACCTACAAATGAATAATGAGTGGGTTCATACAGCGGTATTTGAGATAATGAATCTATAACATCATCATTTCCAGTTTAGTGACAGGAATGATGGAGTCGTTAATCTTTGCGGACATTCAAGAATTTTCTCTGGATCTCTTTTTTCTAAAAAGTCAAGAGTTTCCGGAAATTTCTCTGAGTCATTTTTGAGATTTATAAAAGCAATTTTTCACGAATTGTTTGATTAGCGATATCAGCTGTAATTACATATGCTTTTGTTACCTGTTTATCACTATGAGTTAAGGCTCCAGAAACAGGCTGTAGTGAAACTCCAGCTTGTTTTGGCTAACATGGCTTCTGTGTATCTCAGTTTATAAAAGGATCGTAGAAAAAGTCTCAGTTTGACATTCAGGGGATGCTTCTGATCTCTCCTGAAAAATCAACGCCTTATCAATATAGAAAAACACCCTCATCCCTAGTTCTGCTAAAAGCATAGGATAAGAGTGTTTTTCTATAAGAACGATAGACGCTGATTATTCTTCGTCTTTTTGATAATGTTTTTAACACCTGCGATAGCACCTTCAACAGCGCCTTTTGCGTCTTCAGCGACTTCTTTCACTTTTGAAGCTACTTTTTCAGCAGTTCCTTCCGCTTGAGTCTTTGTATCGCCAGTAAGTTTACCGAAACCTTCTTTGATAGAACCTTTAGCTTGGTTGAATTTTTCTTCGATTGACATGGAAATTTCCTCCGTTTATTTAGTGTATTATCTAAGTTGGATGCGGTTTGATACTCATTCAAGCGAGATAATAGATACAGTATACACTCTTTGGTAACAAAAAGCAAATAACTGCTACGAAATGACAAAACATTTTTAATAAGTCACGACATTAATTTCGCCTTTGTCATATTCTGCAATGAAGATATCGGAGACATTTTCAAATCCTTCTTTTTGTAATTCGGTCATCAACCACTCTTCTGACTTGCCGATAGTTTCTAAAATTTCAAGCTGGACAACTCCATCTGTAATAATTGGATACTTTGGATTTTCATCGCCAATTCTTACGATGATCAATTGACCATTTTGCTCGATGACAGCTCTTTTGACTTCTTTTAATTGGAAGACTCCTTGGGAGCGTAATTTCAAAGCGACGTCTGATGCGGATAGACCTTTTGAACGGCAGGCTTCAGGATCTAGTTTACCGTTTTTGATGATAATGGTTGGCTTCCCGTCAATCAGATGTTTGATATAGGAAACGTTGGTGTTGAGCCATTTTAAAAAGCAAAAATCAGAATGGTCCAGATGATTAGGATGACTGCATATTGAAGGATAGTAATGGAGCTATTGTAGATGACCCCGCCGATAATGCCACCGAGAACAAAGTTTTGTACCTGGTCTGTTGCGGAACTTGGTGCTAAGTTTCCTTTACCTGTCACATTGATGACAAAAAACGAGGGAAACAAGTCCCAAAAGCCAACTTAATTGCAATTGTAATAAAAAGCTCATTATTTTTCAACCTCCACGAGTTCAACGTCTGATTTGTACAGTTCCATTTTTCTAATAAATAGCTATCTTGATCGGTTCCGCTAATAGCACGGTAGAATTGTTTGCCAACCTTAATGATAGCTCCATCTGTTGTAGCTGAAGTGTTGACGTAGACTTCTTCTTTCTCAACGCCTAATTCTTTTTGAGACAACCTCAATAAAAATGCAAGGAGCTACGGAATTGATTGTCATTTGACTGATTGTTTTTGGAAGTTAGTAATGCTAATCAGAACAGTTGCTACTAGGGTCAAAATAGAAATAATGGACAACTCACGGAACTTACTTCCTCGTTTATCTTTATAGGCCTTAAAGGCGAAAAATCCCGTCACTAAAACCAAGCAGGCTGATATAATCACCATCACCCAATTCTGCTGGCTAATCTGACTCAGTACATAGTCATATGAATAGAATTTCATAAGATCCCTCACTTTTTGAATTCAAGCTATTATAAAACAAATCAGCAGCTACATCAATAGGCTTTTTTGAAAAATAGAGTTTTCTAGAACTTGTTTTAGATATGGAAGCTGCATATTCCTAGCTAGAATATTTTTCATTCGAGTTTTCAAACTGTAATAGAACTTGACAAAATCATTCAGAGTGCTAGAATAAGAGATAGGTAGAGGCCGATTTAGCTCAGTTGGTAGAGCAACGCACTCGTAACGCGTAGGTCACAGGTTCGAGCCCTGCAATCGGCAGAAAGAAAACCAGCACCTTTTTATGGGGTTGCTGGTTTTGTTTATATAATTCTTATAGAAGTAAGAAAAGTTAGAGCCACCCTAATATCACTCCCGCAGCATTGGGAATAATGAGGATCCAGTCTTTTTAGGTTCTTTTGTCCAACCGTAGATAACCCAAATCAGGCAAGAAACCGCTGCGAATAGTGGTTGGAAAGGTTGAGCTTTGGATCCTTGTAAGTTTGCGATAATTTGTGGAATATAAGCGACGAATACAAGAATTCCAATAAAAGCTCCAATAGATCCGACAAAACGATTAATTTTTGTTTTGACATACGATACCTCCTGAGAGTCCATTATATCAAAACGGAAAAATTGTCAAATGAGACGTAAGCCAGTATGGAGAATTAGTTTTAGTTTTTATCTAAAAACTAAGAGAAAAGAGCCAAGTGTGGTTTGAGAAGTAGCGTTAGAATTGTTCATACCTGGTTTATCCATTGTTAGGCTGGATAGAGAGCTTATGATTATAGAAATAGTAGTAAATCAGTATTGCCGTGTTGATAAAAATGGGTAATGATTAATTTCTTTGAAACCTTATGCTGGGAAAAATTCAAGATTTTTATTTCATTTTAATCTTTTAAAAATAACCACTTACCAGCCCATATTGACCACTTACTGAAAGTCCCTTGTTTCTTTTCAAGAAATTGTTATAATGAAGATAGAAAGAGGGGAGGAGTGCTTATGAAGGTTCGGATTGAGCTAGACGATCGTTTGGCTGATACAGAATTGGTAATCCGAGTATCGCGGATTGATGACAGGATTCAGAAGATTCAAGATGCTTTGAATGAAGCGACTGCTCCAGCTATTCTCTTTTATAAGGAAAAATAGTGAGTATTTTTGTGGACTTGGCGGAGATTCTCTTTTTTTCGAGACCGATGGAGCCAAAAATCTTTTGCTCACGCGCGCAATGATGCCTATGAGGTCAAGTTGAAACTCTATGAGCTAGAGGAATTACTGCCTCGCTATTTTTTTGCAGAATTTCCCAAGTCAACCATTGCTAATGCTAGGGCGATTTATTCACTAGAGAAGTCTTTCTCGGGTACCAGTTCCGTCCAGTTTTCTGAAACACATAAGAAAGTGCATGTTTCAAGGCATTATTATCAACTACTAAAAGAAAAGTTAAGTGAAGTGAGGTAATCATCATGAAAAACAATTCTAGGCGTCGGTTTTTTTGGTTTTAGCTAGCTGGATTTTGCTTCAGGAAACTTTGGTATTCCTATGTTCAATTTTAATATCTGGCCTCTGCTTTTGGTCGGCATGTTTGCGTATTTTGCCTTGGAAAATTTCTTGGAGCGAGATTTTGGTGCTGCTCTGATCATGACGATTATTGCTCTGATAATTGCTAATTCTGTCTATCACTTCTTGGCAATCTCTACAGGCACATTAGTAATGGGTGGTGTTTTGGCCTGCATTGGGCTTAACATGATTTTCAAGCCGAGAAGGATCTGGGGTGTTCGTTATTTGTCTAGAAAGGGTTTGTCTACAACGGAAGGAGAGATTTCTTTTGGTAGCGGCACTCGCTATATCAATTCGGAGAATTTCGTCCATGATAAAGTAGAATGTGTTTTTGGTAGTGCAACTGTATATTTTGATAATGCCAGAATTTTAGGCGATTCTGCTAGTTTTGATGTGGAAGTAGCCTTCGGTAGTGCGACGCTTTACATCCCAAGTAACTGGCAAGTAGAGCTAAATGTGGACAATGCTTTCGGTACAGTGGTCAATCCGCATAATGTCAATGAGAAAGACAAGACTTTATATGTGCGCGGTAACGTCGCCTTTGGATCTTTGAAGATTGTTTACATTTAAGAAAACGGATTATTGGTTAGAAATTGCAAAGTTTGGGAAAATGTACTTGCCAAACGCCAAGTTTTTTGATAATATAGTACGGTATGTGGTGCTAGCACATCCGTAATATTAGATCTAATAGGAGGAAACACACTAATGGCTAAAGTATGTTACTTTACAGGCCGTAAGACTGTATCTGGAAACAACCGCTCTCACGCGATGAACCAAACAAAACGCGCTGTTAAACCAAATCTTCAAAAAGTTACTGTTTTGATCGACGGAAAAACCTAAAAAAGTTTGGGCTTCAGCTCGCGCTTAAGTCAGGTAAAGTTGAACGCGTTTAATACATGAAAAGGGATTGGAAAGATTTATTCCTTCCCTTTTTTGTTGTTGAATTTTCAGACTAAACAGTTTATTTCTGTCCTTCCTCTTTTACACCCTGTCTAAAATATGGTAAAAATAAACTATAAAAATACTTTTGAGGTACAAGTGATGACTGTAAAAAATCAATACAAAAAGATGGTCAAATTGAGCTGACTGATGACGTGATTGCAACAATCGTTGGCGGCGCAGCAACCGAAATTTTTGGTGTGGTTGGAATGGCCAGCAAAAATGCAATTAAAAGATAACTTTCAAGCTCTTTTGGGTAAAGAAAACTATGCCAAGGGTGTGGTAGTAAAAACGTCTGAGGATGGTGGTATTGCAGTTGATGTTTATACCGTTTTTGAGCTACGGCATTAAAATCAGTGAAGTTTCCAAAAATATCCAAGAACGCGTTAAGTTTAGTTTGGAAAATCAACTTGGGATCACTGCCCACACAGTGAATGTCTATATCCAAAAATATTAAAGTTGTAGGGAGAATAATCGTGTCAAATATTACTACTAGTTTATTTCAAGAAATGGTGCAGGCGGCATCAACTCGTTTAAATAAACAGGCTGAATATGTCAATTCTTTAAATGTTTTCCCAGTTCCAGATGGTGACACAGGAACGAATATGGGCATGACCATTGAAAAATGGTGCCAAAGAAGTAGCGGATAAGTCAGCTTCAACAGTTGGTGAAGTAGCCGCTATCTTTGCCAAGGGACTTTTGATGGTGCGCGTGGGAACTCTGGTGTTATCACGTCTCAGCTCTTCCGTGGTTTTTTCACAAAGCGTGAAAGGAAAAGATGAGCTTGATGGGCAAGCTTTGGCTCTTGCCTTCCAGTCTGGTGTAGAAGTAGCCTATAAGGCTGTTATGAAGCCAGTTGAGGGAACAATTTTGACCGTTTCTCGTGGTGCGGCCATCGGTGCTAAAAAGAAAGCTGGAAAGCGACAAATGATGCTGTCGAAGTTATGAAAGCGGCTCTTGAAGGAGCAAAGGCTGCCCTGCTAAAACACCAGATATGTTACCAGTTCTCAAGGGAAGTTGGTGTTGTGGACTCTGGTGGTCAAGGTTTGGTCTTTATCTATGAAGGCTTCCTTTCTGCCCTGACTGGCGAATACATCGCATCAGAAGATTTCAAGCGACTCCGGCTACGATGACTGAGATGATCAATGCTGAACACCACAAGTCTGTAGCAGGCCATGTGGCGACAGAAGATATCACTTTTGGTTATTGTACAGAAATCATGGTGGCCTTGAAGCAAGGTCCAACCTATGTTAAGGACTTTGACTATGATGAATTCCGTAATTATTTGAATGAGCTTGGTGATTCCTTGCTGGTAGTTAATGATGATGAAATCGTGAAAGTGCACGTCCATACAGAAGATCCAGGTCTTGTTATGCAAGAAGGACTGAAGTATGGTAGCCTTGTCAAGGTAAAGGTGGACAACATGCGCAACCAGCACGAAGCCCAGCTTGAGAAGGAAGAAAAAGCTACCAAGCCAGCTGAAGAAAAAGAATACGCTATTATCGCCGTAGTAGCTGGTGACGGCCTTGCTGAAATCTTCAAGGCTCAGGGTGTGGACTATATTATTTCTGGTGGTCAGACTATGAACCCTTCTACAGAGGACTTTATCAAGGCTGTTGACCAGGTGAATGCGCGCAATATCATTTTCCTGCCTAACAATAAAAATATCTTCATGGCGGCTCAATCTGCAGCAGAAGTGCTTGAGCAACCAACGACTGTCATTGAGACACGTACGCTTCCTCAAGGTTTGACAAGTCTTTTGGCCTTTGATAGTGGAAAAACCATCGAAGAGAACCATGAGCGAATGACAGCTGCCTTGAGCGACGTGGTCAGCGGTAGCATTACGACTGCAGTTCGTGATACGACAATTGATGGCCTCGAAATCCATGAAAATGATAACTTGGGTATGGTTGATGGCAAAATCCTTGTGTCAAATCCAGATATGTTAACAACTCTGAAGGCAACCTTTGCGAAGATGTTGGATGAAGACAGTGAGATTGTTTCCATCTATATCGGTGAAGATGGTGACGAGGAATTAGCAAATGGCTTGGCTCAAGATCTGATGGAAGAATATGAAGATCTAGAAGTTGAGATCCACCAAGGAAATCAGCCAGTTTATCCATATATTTTTAGTGTAGAATAATTTATTTGGGAGTGGGACAGAAATCGGTCATTCGTTAGAATTCGATTTCGTCGTCCCACCTCGCACAGTTGAGTAGGGCTGTAAAAGTTGATGAAATCAGCGTAGTAGAGCCCACTCAACCACTGCGTCTTTGCTCGACAATCCAAAGATAATTGAGAGGCTAGGACTTTTGCCCCAGCCTCTTTGATTTTTATATGTAAGATTTAGACAAGATAGTGGTATTATGGTATACTGGAAAAAATAAAAATAAAAAATAAAAATAAAAAGAAAAAGAAAAAGGTGTACTATGAAAAAGTTATTTATTCTTGTTATTTCTGCTTCTGTGTTATTGACAGGTTGCGTATTTCCAAAAATCTGGCAAGCATCGTCCGAAAGTTCCAGCTGAATCAAAGGTTGCTAAAACAAGTTCTAGCTCGAGCTCAAGTGACTCCTCTACGAGTGCTTCTTCTGAAAGTACAGCTATTGTCTCTAAAACCTTGGTCGGAGACCTCAAAGGCATCCATCATCGTGATACGGTGACCTATCGAGGAGACAAACTCTTGAAACTTCGAATGGAACTGTTGAGTAATTTGCCAGAAGAAGCGAGTGGTGCTGCAGCTACTATGAGCCCAGAGGAAATGACCGCTATCATTCGAGAAGGAATGGAATCAGAACCAAACTATGTGGAAGCTAAGAATATGGAAGGAGTGACGATTGAATACTCCGTAACAGCTGATAAGAAATTACAGGCCATAGTTGATCTGGATTTTGAGAAAAATGGATATAGCAAAAAGTAGCAAGTCTATCTTTCTTTAAAGAATTGGGACTTAATGACATAAAAGATGCCTCTCCTTCAATGTTTATTTTAGGGATGAAATTAGGTGGCTTGAAAGAAGAATAAGAGTGATAAAGGCGAGTTATCTCGTCTTTTTTTGCTGCCTAGAAACCATGACATTTGTCATATAGTCTAATGACAAAAATCATCTAGTCGGAAGATGCAGGAAGGTCTATAATACAAGTAAGAAATGAAGAAATAGGGAGCAGTTACATGAAAATATGGTTGATAAAAGTAGCAGTCTTGAGTCTTGTTGGGATGATGTTTTATCAGTTGGCAAGAATGAGCGGAGCAGCTCTTTACCGCTTTCCTTGGGAGATTTTTGCTAGCTTGGGAATGGCTAGCTACGTCCTAAAGGAAGTGGCTAAGTTAAGCAAAAGGAGAAAGTAGAAATGAAAAAGTACTTGTCCATCTTGTTCATTGGAGTTGCAATGGGTGTATGGTGTTTTCAGATGATACCGGGTTTTCTGTTGGAATTTCTACCCCGGCAATTTTATATAGGAGTAGGGGGAGTGATTCTAGTTGTCTTTGTCATCTGGCCGCTCATCTATGATTTTATTAAGGAGGAAGATCATGAAATTGATTGAAGTGAAAAAGCTATCTAAAAAGCATTCGGGGGAAAGAGATTTTGCGCTACATTTTCCTTTGACATTGAAGAAGGGGATTAGTGGCTTTTGATTGGTCCCAACGGAGCTGGCAAAAACAACTCTGATGGACTGTCTCCCTAGGCGATAAATTCCTGACTTCTGGTCAAGCCCTGGTTCAAGGGTTAAAAGCCAACGGATAATCGTTTGAAAGAGATGGTTGCCATTTTGCCTCAGGAAAATACAGTAGTGGGAGATTTGAAAGTCAAGGAATCCTCGCTTTCTTTCGATCCATCTATCCTAATAGCTTATCCGAAGAGGAAATCGATACCTTGTTGGGCTTTTTCTGACAAGCAGAAGAACCAGCTGGCTTCCAAGCTCTCTGGTGGTCAAAAACGCCTCTTCTCCTTTATTTTAGCCTTGATTGGCCGTCCAAAGATTCTCTTCTTGGATGAGCCGACATCGGCTATGGATACCTCGACCCGCCAGCATTTCTGGGAAATTGTGGATCAGCTCAAGAAGCAAGGTAGACTATTGTTTATTCTTCCCACTACATTGAAGAAGTGGAGCATACAGCTGACCGGATTTTGGTGCTCCATAAGGGAGAGCTAATCCGCGATACCACGCCTTATGCCATGCGCAAGGAAGAGCAGGAAAAACACTTCACCTTGCCTCTTTCCTATAAAGAAGTTGTGGAAAAGATAGCTGGTGTGACAGAGATTGAAATCAAGCAAAAAGCCCTGTCCTTTGCGACCAAGGATGCCAGTCAAGTCTGGCAAATTCTGCAGGAGCATGGCTGTACGATTGAAGAAATCGAAGTCCGTAATCGCACCCTGCTGGATAGTATTTTTGAGACGACACAAGAGTAAAGGAGCAGCATTATGAAAAATATGGTTAGTTTAATGAAAATGGAGTTGATTTTGATGAAGCGGCAGGCGGCTTACTACCTGCTTTCTATCGGGCTACCCAGCGTGTTCTATCTGATCTTTTCAGGAATGATGTCAGGTTCTGATGTACCGACGCTTGCGCTCCATACCTACCTTTTTTCTATGACCGTTTTTAGCATCATGTCCAGTGCCTTTTTCAGTATTCCTAGTACCTTACAGTCGGACAAGACCAATAACTGGCAAAAATTGATTCAGCATTCGCCAGTTTCTATGGTAGAATATTATATATCCAAGCTTTTCAGTACTTTGTTGACCTTTCTGCTTTCCATCATCGTGGTCTTCTCTGTTGGACATTTCGTTCGTGGAGTCAATATGCCCATGATGGACTGGCTGGCGATTGCCCTGATTCTTTTGGTTGGTAGTATGGTCTTTATCGCCATGGGCGTCTTGGTCGTCTCCTGCCCAGTGCCCAGCTCATGTCTGTTGTGGGCAATATCGTTTATATGGCTTTAGCAGTCTTGGGTGGGCTTTTGGTTTCCACTGACTATGTTTCCCAGATTGGTTGCAATCTATCGGCAAGCTAACTCTGAGTTACCAGCTCATGCAGGTGGTTTCTGCCTATTTGGAACACCATGACTGGAATCTTTCTGCCATGCTAATCGTCCTAGTCTACACCATTTTCTTTAGCATTTTAGTCCTTCAGCTCAAAAACGGATTGAGGTTAAATAATTCTATGTGGGAAAAATTCAAAAACATACATTATATGTTTCATATTTCTCTGGTCTTTATCATTTTTCCAATAGCGGGTGTCATCAGCGGTGAATACCCGCTTTTGACTTTGCTTTGGACAGCATTGTTTATCGGGGCCTATTACACCATCCTCACGGAGAAAAAGCCTTTCTACCAGGCACTGTCCTGGTGGGGCATGCTTGCTTACATCTTTTACACTTCCATTTGGCTGAATGGGGGTTTGTTTTGGTATATTTTTATTTATCAAATCTTCTAATTTATCATTATAAGGCAATTTCCTTTACCTCTTGGCGCTTCTGGAGTTTTCTAGCTGTCCAACCGGCCCTTCTGGTCGGGGTGTATATGCAGCATCAATTGAGTACCGGCTATCTGGTCTTTTTCTCAACGACCTTTCTCTTTTCAGATTTCTTGACGCTGGGTCTGCACCGTATCCAAGTTGCTGAACAGCTCAAGGAAGAAAAAAGTAAGCAAAATGCTCAGCTCAATCTCTTTCTAGCGGAAAATGAGCGCAATCGAATCGGACGGGATTTACATGATAGTCTCAGGGCATACCTTTGCCATGCTCAGTGTCAAGACGGAGTTGGCCCAGCAATTCCTGCAAATGGAGGCCTACGAGCAGGCGGAGAAAGAGATGGAGGAAGTGCGACGGATCAGTAAGCAGGCCATGGCAGATGTTCGACGGATTGTAGACAATCTCAAGACGCGGACGCTGGATGAAGAATTAGCAACAATCCGAACCATGCTGGAAATGAGCGATATTGACTTGGAGCTTCATAATCAGCTCAATGTTGCCAGCATTCCTACAGAAATGCAGTTTACCATTAGTATGATTTTGTTGGAATTAGCAACCAATATTATCAAGCATGCAGAGGCCAAGAAGTCCAGAATTGATTTGTATAGTCAGGATCGAGATTTGATCTTGGAAGTTGAAGATGACGGCCGAGGCTTTAAGCAAGTGACGGGCCAAGACTTGCATTCGGTACGTGAGCGCTTGGAGGGGCTTGACGGTAGCGTGGAGGTCATCAGCAATCACAAGCCAACCATTATTCGCGTGCGCTTGCCGTATAGGATTAAAGGAGACGAGCGATGAAGATATTATTAGCAGAAGATCAGAGTATGCTGCGGGATGCCCTTTGCCAGCTCTTGCAGTTGCAGCCGGATGTTGCTAGTGTTTCTCAAGCGGTAGACGGTCGTGAAGCTGTTGAACTGCTCAAGACCAATCCAGTCGATGTGGCTATCTTGGATGTAGAAATGCCCTATCAGACAGGGCTGGATGTTCTAGAATGGGTGAAGGAGCATCAGCTAGATGTCAAGGTCATCATTGTGACGACTTTTAAGCGGCCGGGTTATTTTTGAGCGAGCGGTTAAGGCGGATGTTGATGCCTATGTACTCAAGGAACGTAGCATTGCGGATCTGATGAAGACCATCCATACTGTCTTGGCTGGGCAAAAAGAATACTCGCCTGAACTCATGGAAGTCCTGATGACTCATAAAAATCCCCTCTCTCATCAGGAGCTTCTTTAGTCTTAGAAGCAGCAGCAACTGGGCTTTCTAATAAAGAAATTGCTGAAAAACTCTATTTATCAAATGGAACTATTCGCAACTATATGTCGACCATCTTGACCAAGCTAGCAGCAGACAATCGTACGGAAGCTGTCCGGATTGCTCAAGAACAAGGATGGATATAAGATAATTATCTCGCTACATTCGGATTTAGCGGGATTTTCTTATCTTTTCCAATCAGAATGAAAAAACATCCGCGATACTTTTGCAATCAAAAAATGTTATCATAGTAGAAAGCTTTTTGAATTTTTTTAGAAAATTGTAAATAAATGAAAGGGGGAAATATGGAAAGAATCCAATTAGAAACTCCCTAAGTCCGGCTCGCAGCTGGTCTTGGAAACCTTGAAAAATCTTGGTGTTGATACTATTTTTTACTATCCTGGTGGTGCAGTCTTGCCCTCTATGATGCTATTTATAGCTTTAAAGGTATCCGCCATATTCTTGGTCGCCATGAGCAGGTGTGTTCATGAAGCAGAAGGCTACGCTAAGTCTACTGGGAAAATTGGTGTGGCCGTTGTAACTAGTGGCCCGGGGGCAACCAATGCCATTACTGGGATCGCTGACGCTATGAGTGACAGTGTTCCCTTTTGGTTTTTACTGGGCAGGTAGCGACGCCAGGCATTGGTAAGGATGCCTTTCAAGAAGCCGACATTGTCGGTATTACTACTCCCATCACTAAGTACAATTATCAGGTACGGGAGACGGCAGACATACCAAGAATCATTACGGAGGCCATTCATATTGCGACCACAGGTCGTCCGGGGCCAGTCGTTATTGATTTGCCAAAGGATGTCTCAGCTCTGGATACGGACTTTATCTATGACACTCAGTTACATCTGCCTAGCTATCAACCAACAATTGAGCCTAATGAATTACAGATTAAGAAGATTCTTAAACAGCTTTCTAAGGCAAAAACCTGTTCTTCTTTCTGGTGGTGGTATTAGCTATGCAGGAGCAGCAGCGGAGATGGTTGCTTTTGCAGAGCGGTATCAGATTCCAGTAGTGACCTCATTGTTGGGTCAGGGAACGATTGCGACAGATCATCCTTTGTTCTTGGGTATGGGTGGCATGCATGGTTCTTTCGCAGCTAATATTGCGATGACGGAAGCGGACTTCATGATTAGCATTGGATGTCGTTTTTGATGACCGTCTGACTGGTAATCCTAAAACCTTTGCTAAAAGCGCTAAGGTGGCCCACATTGATATCGATCCAGCAGAGATCGGTAAAATAATCAGCGTGGATATTCCTATTGTAGGAGATGCAAAGAAAGCTTTGCAAATGTTGCTTGAAGAAGAGCAAGGGCCAACAATACCAGCAAGTGGATAGAAAAGGTGACATGAGACAAGGAGCGGGTGCGCTCCCTATGATAAGAAGGAACGAGTTGTCCAACCTCAGGCTGTTATTGAGCGCGTGGGTGAGTTGACCAAGGGCGACGCTATTGTGGTCACGGACGTTGGCCAGCACCAAATGTGGACAGCCCAGTATTATCCTTATCGCAACGAGCGTCAGCTCGTCACGTCTGGTGGTCTTGGAACCATGGGCTTTGGTGTTCCAGCAGCGATTGGGGCCAAGATTGCCAATCCAGATAAGGAAGTGGTTCTCTTCGTTGGAGATGGCGGCTACCAGATGACCAATCAAGAGATGGCCATCCTAAATATCTACAAGATTCCGATTAAGGTCATCATGCTCAATAATCATTCGCTAGGGTATGGTTCGCCAGTGGCAGGAAGCCTTCTATGATGGTCGTACCTCCGAGTCAGTCTTTGACAGTTTGCCAGATTTTCAGCTGATGGCTCAGGCTTATGGTGTCAAATCTTATAAATCTGATAATCCAGAGACCATTGCTCACGATTTAGAAGTCCTGAAGGAAGATATACCGATGTTTATCGAGGTAGATATTTCCGCAAGGAGCATGTAAGCTCCAATGGTGCCAGCTGGCAAGAGCAATCGCGAGATGTTGGGGGTGAAGTTCCATGCGTAGAATGTTGACAGCTAAACTCCAGAATCGTTCGGGTGTTCTGAATCGCTCACTGGTGTGCTTTCCAGACGTCAGGTCAATATCGAAAGTATCTCTGTCGGTGCGACCGAGGATGAAAATGTTTCTCGGATCACCATTATCATTGATGTACATTCCCTCAATGAAGTGGAGCAGATTATCAAGCAGCTTAATCGCCAGATTGATGTGATTCGGGTGCGAGATATTACAGATCATCCTCACCTAGAGCGAGAAGTTATTTTGATCAAGGCTATCAGCACCGGTTGCTAAGCGTGCAGAAATCTTGGCCATTATCCAGCCTTTCCGTGCAACGGTAGTCGATGTGGCACCAAGCTCGATCACTATCCAGATGACGGGCGATGCAGAAAAGAGCGAAGCGCTCTTACGAGTCATTCGTCCTTACGGCATTCGCAATATCGCACGGACTGGGGCAACTGGCTTTACCCGTGATTAACACTCTTCGAAAATCTCTTCAAACCACGTCAGCTTCGCCTTGCCGTAGGTATATGTTTTATTGACAACCTCAAAGCAGTGCTTCGAGCAACCTACAGCTAGCTTCCTAGTTTGATCTTTGATTTTCAGTGAGTATAAAACCCTACTTAAATTTGTTAAAACCGCCTAAGAGGCAATAAAAATAGAAAAGAGAGTAAACATTATGGCAGTAACAATGGAATACGAAAAAGATGTAAAAGTAGCAGCACTTGACGGTAAAAAGATCGCCGTTATCGGTTATGGTTCACAAGGTCATGCTCATGCACAAAACTTGCGTGATACAGGTCATGATGTGATTATCGGTGTTCGTCCTGGTAAGTCATTTGACAAGGCTAAAGAAGATGGTTTTGCTACATACATAGTAGCAGAAGCTGCTAAATTGGCTGATGTTATCATGATCTTGGCTCCAGATGAAATCCAACAAGAACTTTACGAAACAGAAATCGCTCCTAACTTGGAAGCTGGTAACGCAGTTGGCTTTGCTCATGGTTTCAATATCCACTTTGAATTTATCAAAGTTCCTGCAGATGTAGATGTCTTCATGTGTGCACCAAAAGGTCCTGGTCACTTGGTTCGCCGTACTTTTGAAGAAGGCTTCGGTGTTCCAGCTCTTTACGCGGTATACCAAGATGCGACTGGAAATGCCAAAGATATCGCGATGGACTGGTGTAAAGGTGTTGGTGCAGCTCGTGTTGGTTTGCTTGAAACAACTTACAAAGAAGAAACTGAAGAAGATTTGTTTGGTGAACAGGCTGTACTTTGTGGTGGTTTGACTGCCCTTATCGAAGCAGGTTTTTGAAGTCTTGACAGAAGCAGGCTATGCACCAGAATTAGCTTACTTTGAAGTGCTGCACGAAATGAAACTGATTGTGGATTTGATCTACGAAGGTGGATTCAAGAAAATGCGCCAATCTATTTCAAACACTGCTGAATATGGTGACTATGTATCAGGTCCGCGTGTGATTACTGAGCAAGTTAAAGAAAACATGAAAGCAGTTCTTGCAGATATCCAAAATGGTAAATTTGCAAATGACTTTGTAAGTGACTACAAGGCTGGACGTCCAAAACTCACTGCTTACCGTGAACAAGCAGCTAATCTTGAAATTGAAAAAGGTCGGTGCAGAATTGCGTAAAGCAATGCCATTCGTTGCTAAAAACGACGACGATGCTTTCAAGATCTACAACTAAGATTGTGGGAAAAACTCAGCTGGAATCCCAGCTGAGTTTGTTTACCTCATTTGGAAAGGAAAAGGAATGTTAACAGCAAAAGATATCGTCCGTGCTCATAAGGTATTAAAAAGATGTTGTTGTCAATACACCGCTTGATTATGATCATTACTTGTCAGAGAAGTACGGGACAAAGATTTATCTTAAAAAGGAAAATGCCCAACGTGTCCGTTCTTTCAAAATCCGTGGTGCCTATTATGCCATTTCTCAGTTGAGTAAAGAAGAGCGAGAACGTGGGGTTGTCTGCGCTTCTGCGGGTAATCACGCTCAGGGTGTCGCATACACTTGTAATGAAATGAAAATCCCAGCGACTATTTTTATGCCTATCACAACTCCTCAGCAAAAAATTGGGCAGGTTCGTTTCTTTGGTGGTGATTTTGTTACGATTAAGCTAGTAGGAGATACTTTTGATGCTTCTGCTCGGGCGGCTATGGAATTCACACGGATGGAAAATCGGACTTTCATCGATCCTTTTGATGATGCACATGTTCAAGCAGGTCAGGGGACGGTTGCTTATGAACTCCTAGAAGATACAGCTCGGGAGTCCATCAATTTAGACTTGGTATTGGTACCAGTAGGGAGGCGGGGGTCTCATCGCAGGAGTATCCACTTACATTAAGGAAAGCCAGCCAAATTGAAGTGATTGGGGGTAGAGGCGAATGGAGCCCGCAGTATGAAAGCAGCTTTTGAAGCAGGCGGTCCTGTCAAACTCAATGAAATTGACAAATTTGCGGACGGTATCGCAGTCCAAAAGGTAGGGGCATCTACTTATGAAGCAACGAAAAAGAATGTAGAAACGCTATCGGGGTTGATGAAGGCTTGATTTCAGAAACCTTGATTGACCTCTATTCTAAACAAGGAATCATCGCAGAGCCTGCTGAGTGCAGCTAGCGTGGCAGCCTTGGAAGTGTTATGAGAATATATTAAAGGGAAAAACAGTCTGCTGTATCATTTCAGGGCGGAAATAATGACATTAACCGCATGCCTGAAATGGAAGAGCGTGCCCTCATTTATGATGGAATCAAGCATTATTTTGTAGTAATTTCCCGCAGCGGCCAGGTGCCTTACGTGAATTTGTAAATGATATATTAGGGCCAAATGATGACATTACTCGATTTGAATACATCAAGCGTGCCAGCAAGGGAACAGGTCCGGTCTTGATTGGGATTGCTCTAGCTAATAAGCATGACTATGCGGGTCTGATCAATCGAATCGAGCATTTTTGATCCGTCCTTCATCAATCTAAAACGGAAATGAAACGCTTTACAACATGTTAGTCTGATCCTAAAAATATTTTAGCAAAATCCCACTTTTTAATTGCAAGTAAGTGAGGACTGTGCTAGAATATACTATATTAAATTAAGGAGATGCGCTTATTACTTGAATTTCTTTTTCTTCTTTGTCATTTTTGTCCTTCTTTGTGCTCTATTGGCATTTAGCTCGCTTTTATGTCGTGCGCCAGCAATCTGTTGCTATCATTGAGCGTTTTGGTCGGTACCACAAGACTAGCACAAGTGGGATGAATGTTCGTTTGCCTTTGGGAATTGACAAAATCGCCGCTCGTGTTCAGTTAGCGTTTGCTACAAAGCGACATTATTGCTGAGACCAAGACTCAGGATAATGTCTTTGTGACCATGAATGTGGCGACCCAGTATCGGGTAAATGAACACAATGTCACGGATGCTTACTATAAACTCATGCGACCAGAAGCGCAGATTAAGTCCCATATCGAAGATGCTCTGCGTTCCTCTGTTCCTAAGCTAACCTTGGACGAGCTCTTTGAAAAGAAAGATGAGATCGCCCTAGAAGTTCAAAAAGCAGGTAGCTAGAAGAAATGTCGACTTATGGCTACATCATTGTCAAGACCTTGATTACCAAGGTTGAGCCAGATGCAGAAGTTAAAACAGTCTATGAACGAAATCAATGCCGCTCAACGCAAGCGCGTGGCAGCTCAGGAATTGGCAGAAGCAGATAAGATTAAAATTGTAACTCGCTGCAGAGGCCGAAGCTGAGAAAGACCGTCTTCATGGGGTCGGTATTGCAGAGCAGCGGAAGGCAATCGTGGATGGTTTAGCAGACTCGATTAAAGGAGCTCAAAGGCGCCAATGTTGAGTTGATAGAAGAACAAATTATGTCCATCCTCTTGACCAACCAATATCTAGATATTTTGAATAATTTTTGCAGATAAGCGAGGAAATAACACGATCTTCCTTCCAGCAAATCCTGATGGAGTGGAGAGTATTCGCACCCAGATCCTTTCAGCCTCAAAGCTAAATAAATATAGAATATTCAGAATTATTTAATTTGTTTGTTTTGGTTTTTCTAAGTTGACAAACTGTATAAAAACCATTATATGAATATTCGAAAATAAGTTAGAGAGAGTAAGAAATGGCTAAATCAAATTTTGAAAAAGTAGAGTCAGTCGTTGGATGGGTTCGTGACAAAATTACAGGTTACCGTATTAGTAAAGAAACAAACGCGCGTGAAAATGTCAATTATTGCTCTGCTCAAGGACGTGCAAAAGTAAAGAATATTTCTTTTGAAACAGCTCTTGGCTTTGATTGATTTCTACGATAAGAATCATGAAAAGTTTGAAGACTAATCTTCGGAAAGTGGGAAACCCGCTTTTTATTTTACGAATAAAAACAAGGCGGATGTATCTTTTTCCGTCTTGTTTTGTTTGATTGGTTGTTTATTTTAAGAAGCGATATAGGAATTCCTTGGTTCGTTCTTCTTTAGATTGGTAAAGAATTCTTGTGGAGTGCCTTCTTCGCGATGACGCCCTTATCCATAAAGATAACACGGCTGGAAACATCGCGGGCAAATTCCATTTTCGTGGGTCACGACAATCATAGTCAGGCCTTCTTTAGCCAATTCCTTCATGATTTTCAGGACTTCGCCAACCATTTCTGGGTCAAGAGCTGAGATTGGTTCCATCGAAAAGGATGGCATCAGGGTTCATAGAAAGCGCACGTGCAATGGCAACCCGCTGTTTTTGTCCACCTGAAAGTTGTTTTGAGGCTTGGCTTGCCAGTAGAGCTCACCCATACCAACCTTTTCCAGATTTTCTTTGGCAATCTTTTCTGCTTCAGCACGCTCTCTTTTGAGCACGGTTGTCTGAGCTACTATAGTGTTTTCTAGGACATTGAGATTTTCAAAAAGATTGAAACTTTGGAAGACCATGCCTAATTTTTCGCGGTAATGAGTCAGGTCGTAATTCTCATCCAAGACATTTTTCCTGCGGTAGAGAATTTCGCCAGCAGTAGGTGTTTCGAGGAGGTTGATGGAGCGGAGAAAAGTTGATTTTTCCGCTACCTGAACTTCCGATAATGGAGATAACTCTCGCCCTTGTGGACAGTCAGAGAAATGTCTTTCAAGACCTGATTCTCTCCATAGGATTTTTGAGATTTTTAATTTCAAAATTGTTTCTGGTCATTGTTTCAATTCTCCCGTCTGCATTTGGTTGGCACCTGTTGTGTAATGATCTGTGTCAAATTTCTGCTCGATGAAACGTAGGATTCGAGTGACGGTAAAGGTCAAGACAAAGTAAATAACTGCGATAATGGTGAAGGTTTGGAAATACTGATAAGTCTGAGTAGCAATAGTATTTCCTGAGAAGTAGAGCTCCACCACGGAGATAACATTGAGGACAGATGTATCCTTGATATTGATGACAAATTCATTCCCCGTCGCAGGCAGAATGTTGCGAACCACCTGTGGCAGGACAACCTTGCGCATGGTTTGGCCGTGGGTCATTCCGAGCGCAGTAGCTGCTTCGAATTGTCCCTTATCAACGGCAAAGATACCACCGCGGACAATTTCACTCATGTAAGCACCAGTATTGATAGAAACGATAAAGATGGCTGCAGCCGTCCGGTCGATCGAAATGCCAAAAGCCTGGGCCGTTCCATAGTAGATAACCATGGATTGTACAATCATAGGTGTACCACGGAAGATTTCAATATAAACATTGAGGAACCAACCGAATAGTTTTTGTAGGAAGGCTAAAGCCTTATTTTTTGAAATGGGCGCTGTCCGATAGACCCCAATCAACAAACCGATGAAGAGGCCAGCGATTGTCCCTTGTGATGGAAATGAGCAAGGTCAGACCAGCTCCGCGTAAGAACTGCGGGCCAATTTTCCTTCCAAATCTTTAAAAACTTTGTTGAAGAATCGTATCTTCAGCATCGTCGGTATCAGTATCTACAGGCTGATTCTTAATCATCTGATCCATCAGCTGGACTTGGTCATCCGTTGAGAGTTTAGGATAGCTGCATTAGCTTGCTCGATTCGGCTGTCGTCTTTACGCATGCCGACGGCGATGGAAGCATCCTCTTCGCCAACATCAAAGCCCTCTTTGAATTGAATCATTTTGAACTTAGAGTTGGCAGCTTCAGCTGTCAGAGCTTCGGGCCGTTCAGAGATGTATCCGTCAATAACACCAGATTCTAGAGCCACATTTATGGGCCAGTCTCCCATGGCTGTTTCGCTTAGCACCTGGCAGTTGAGAAATCGATTGTAAAGATAGACACCTTGCTGAGAGGTGATTTTAGCATCTTTAAAGTCCTTTGAGGGTCTTAGCATTGGCGTAGTTGCCGTCTTTTCGAACCAGCAACAGGCTCACTAGTATAGTAGCTGTTAGAAAAGGCGATTTCTCCGTTCGGCAGTTGGACTCATACCAGCGATAATCATATCGATTTTACCAGAGGTCAAGGCTGGAATCAGTCCGTTCCAAGAGGTTTTCACAACTAGAGGTTCCTTGCCCATTTCCTGAGCAATCTTCTTGGCAACTTGGACATCGTAGCCATTGGCATGCATTTGTTCCTTCGATTTTGACAGCGCCATTTGAATCATCATCTTGGGTCCAGTTGAAAGGGCCATCAGGCCGCTCCCATCCCAATTCTAAGATAATCATCCGCCTGAGCTACGGTAAGGGTCTCAGACAGACGAGGAGGGCTGTCAATAAGGTTAAAATGAATTTTTCATATTCTCTCCGAGTCTTTCTAAAATAGTTCTTCTATTCTACCGAAAAATATTTGACTTTTCAATCCTGGTAAGCCCTTACTTGAGAAAAAGTGCTATAATAGGATAAAAGATTTAGAAAAAGGACTTTGGTTTATGAAAAGGGTACTTGTCAGGAATTTTCCTTATTCTTTTTGAGTTTATTTTTGCTGGGACAGTGTCAGCTTTTAGACTATCAAATTCAGTCTTATAATGGAGATTTGGAGATCCACGCCGATAATACAGCCACCTCATACAGAAGAGGTGACCTATCATTTTGATGATGATTACAATGGCCAGATGGTCTCCTTAGGGATCGGCAGGAAAGATGCCAGAGGGCTTTTGCTATTGATTCAGATCCAAAAGTCTCCGTGAGAACGAATGGAGTCGTAAAATATGACTTGAGCCGCGAGTCACAGATTTAGGAGATGGCTACGAGGTTAAGAGTTTACAATGCGGGTAAAGAAGGCGATACGGTCAAAGTAACAGTCACATGGAACCCTGACCAATCTTCTGTTTCTCCATAAAGATATTGCAGAGCTCAAATGGACGCCGATCAGTGATTGGGAAGAAGAGCTGCAAAATGTGACGATTAAGGTTTGGGGCCTGGGAACTTGGACCTTAACGGACATGTATGTCCATACAGGTTATTTTTGGCCAACCGGCTACTATAAATAGGGACCGAGGTGATTATCGGATACAGCTATCTCATTTGCCTAGCAGGAAGAAGGTCGAACTGCATGGATATTGGCATCGACAGGCCTTGCATCAGTCAGCAGAGGATCCAAAAGCAACCGACTATCTACAGACTTTTCAAGCAGTTGAGAAAGAGATTGTAGCTAAGAGCCAGTTTTTATCATCGCTTAGGGGAAATTTATCTACCTCTTTTGGGCTTGTTCTTGCTGATGCTTTCGGGAATATTTTTATCTGATTTTTCGGATTAAGATTCGCCCCTAGCCAAGCTTTTCCTAAAGACGCTCGCCTCTATGAAGCTCTGCAAGATCTGGCCCCTCTCATTGTAGCGGCCAATATCTTTGCTGTGGATATGAGGGAAGTCGATCCGACCAGTGGTGGACGGACGCATTTGAAATTCGAAAATTTGGTACAGGCGACCTTGCTGGATTTGATGGATCGAGGCTACATCGAACTTTTAGGAACTGCAGACAAGCCAATCTTGAAACCAACTTCTAGGTTTGTCAGAGTTTGAAGGTCAATTCTTACAGATGGCATTTGGTGACCATAAACAGGGCAGCTGTGGCAGACTTGTTTTGAATCTTATCAGATTTCAGAAGATCTTTATAAAAATAAAAATCAACAGATGAAGCACGAATCCGCCAAATAGGCAATCGAATAAAAAAATCGCTTTTCAACTGATTTAAACCTTTTTGTCTGAACAAGTATTAAAAGAGATTCGGGAGCTAAACTTGCTGGATCACTATCGTCCTTTTGAAACGAGGGAGAAAAGCTTCTCTTGTGGTTGGCTCTAATGGCAAGTTTCCTTGCTTTTGGCTTGTCTCTCTTGACATTTTTTATCTATTTGATCAAGCTAGGCGGTTTTATTTGGTCCCATCTTCCGCTTGCAGCTGTTGCTTCAGTCTTGACTGTCCTGCTGGGCAGAGCCTTACAGTTATATCGGCAGGATGGTGTCCTGAGCGATGAGGGAGCCCATGATTTCTATCTCTGGAATAGCTTTGCGAATATGCTACGCTACATCGCCCGCCTATACGATACCGAGGTAGAAGGCATTGTCCTGTGGAACCGACTTTTGGTCTATGCTACCCTATTTGGCTATGCTGATCGTGTTAGTCGGGTCATGAAGCTGCGTCAGATTTCCTTGGAAAATGCGTCTATGAATACTTATCTACAATACAATCTTCATCCTATTTTCTACGCAAGTTCCCATAGTTTTTCAAATTATGGACACATTGCCCTCGACGGCCAGTCATTTTTCTGTTTCATCGGGAGGCGGAGCAGGAGGTGGCTTCTCTGGTGGCGGTGGAGGCGGAGGTGGCGGAGCCTTTTGATAAAAAGCTTGCCAAAGCCCTTGTGAAAGCTTTTCCTCTCCTCCAATATGTGGTATAATAAATGCTAAAGTTGTTTTAGGAGTTATGTATGTTTATTATTGAAATTTTAAAAGTCCATTATCTATGGAATCGTTGAGGGAATTACAGAGTGGCTACCCATTTCAAGTACTGGCCACTTGATTCTGATTCAAGATTTTATCAAGTATAAAAATGAAAAATCCAGCCTTCATGGAAATGTTCAATGTTGTCATTCAGCTGGGAGCTATCTTAGCGGTTGTGGTGATTTATTTTGATAAGCTCAACCCTTTTTAAACCAGGGAAAAACAGCTCGTCAAATTCAGCTGACATGGCAGCTCTGGGCTAAGGTAGTCGTTGCTGCTTTGCCAGCTGCAATCATCGGTCTTTTTCCTAGATGATTGGTTTGAAGCCCATTTTTATAATCTGGTATCCGTCGCAATCATGCTGATTATCTATGGGGCTGCCTTTATCTATCTGGAAAAACGAGAGCAGGTGGAACCGACTGTTACAGAATTGAGTAGACTTCTTATCAAACAGCTCTTTATATCGGTCTTTTCCAGTCTTGTCCTCTTTCCGGGAACTAGCTGTTCAGGTGCGACCATTGTCGGTGGTCTCTTTGAATGGTGTCAGCCGACCAGTTGTGACAGAGTTTACTTTCTACCTGGGGATTCCAATCATGTTTGGTGCAAGTGGGCTGAAAAATCCTGAAATTTATCATCAAGGGTAATTCTTTGGGTTTCGATCAATTATTCCTTTTTATTGGTTGCTATGGGAGTGGCTCTTTGAGTCAGTCTTTATGTGATTCGCTTCCTGACAGACTATGTCAAGAATCATGACTTTACAATCTTTTGGTAAATATCGGATCGGACTCGAGTTTTGCTGTTGGTTTACGGTCTGATTAAGGTTATTATGGCTAATCAAGGCTTGGGAAATTTTTCCCAGCCTTTTCTTATCTGACCAGTTATGAAATAAGTTTAGAATTTTAGTATAATAGAAAGACTATGAAAGTATGAGGTTGATGAGATGGAAGTGAAACAGATTAATGATTCGACGATTAAAATCACCATCCAGTTGGAAGATTTGGAAGAACACGGAATGGAAATTGCAGATTTCCTAGTTCCCCAAGAAAAAACAGAAGAATTTTTTTCTATACCATTTTGATGAGCTGGAAATGCCGGAAAGCTTTTTAGACAGTGGCATGCTCAGCTTGAGTGACGCCTAAGCCAGACAAGCTGGATGTCTTTGTGACGAGATCCAAGATTGATAAGAATTTGAATTTTGAGGATTTGGGAAATCTACCAGACATGGATGAGCTTAGCCAAATGTCGCCAGATGAGTTCTTAAAGACTTTAGAGAAAAATATCTTTGAAAAAGTAAGGATGACCTTGAGGCGGTCAAATCTTTAGAAGCAGTAGAGGCTGATCAGGAGACCTCTGTAGATTCTTCAGAAGATAGGGAAGAGAATCTAGACCGTTATGTCTACTATATTTTTGTCATTTACTGATTTGCAGAGTGCGGTTTCTTTCGCCAAACGGTTGACTCATCCAATAGACCTATCAGAACTTTTATAAATATGACTCTGCCTACTACCTGACTATTTTTGGTAGATCTGGAAGAGAAACCAGAGCTTTATCCAGCTTGGTTACTGGCTAAAAATGCGTGAATTTGCTGAGGATACAGATATTACTCGTTCTGTCCTACAAGAACACGGGCGTCTGCTTTTGGTGACAGAAGCCATCCAACAGTTGCAGAAAGTTGAATGCGTATGATTGCTTTTCCATTGAAGTTCATTTTGGTGCTACTAGCAACATTTTTGTCGGAGTTTTGCTGACTCCCCTCGTTCGGCTCTTGGCTTTTAAAATGGATGCAGTCGACTCATCCTAATGCTCGACGAATCAATAAAAAGCCCATGCCGAGTGCAGGCGGTCTGGCGGTTGTAGCGGCTTTACCTTGGCAACTTTTGGTCTTCATGCCGCAGATTGTTGGCGTCACTTTTTGAACAGACTTATTTTGACTATATTTGGCCGGTGGTGCTGGGGGCTTGATTGTTGCCCTGACGGGGCTTATCGATGATATTAAAGAATTAAGTCCCCTGATGAAGTTAGGGGGGATTGTGCTGGCTGCCTGTCTGATTTGGTGGCTGACGGATTTCCGTTTGGATGACTTTAAGATTCCTTTTTGAGGTCCCCATCTTTTTTCCCACCTTGGCTATCTTTTATTCTGACCATTCTCTGGATTGTCTCTATTACTAATGCGGTCAATCTCATGGATGGTTTAGACGGCCTTGTTAGCGGGGTCTCCATTATTTCCTTAACCATGGGCATTGTTTCCTACTTTTTCTTGCCGGGTCATAATTTATTCCTGACTTTGACCATCTTGGTTTTAGTGGCCTCTATTGCTGGCTTCTTTCCTTACAATTATCATCCAGCCATTATATACGGTGGGGATACGGGGGCTCTTTTCATCGGTTTTATGATTTCGGTCCTGTCTCTACAAGGTTTGAAAAATGCGACGGCGGTAGCGATTGTCACGCCTATGATTATCTTGGGTGTACCAATTACAGATACCTTTTTAGCAATCATTCGTCGGACCTTGTCTGGTCAGAAATTTTACCAGCCTGACCGTCATCACCTTCACCATAGGCTCTTGTCCTTGGGGCTGACACATCGGGGAACAGTTCTGGTTATCTATGGGATTTCGATGATTTTCTCTATGATTTCCCTCCTGCTAAATGTATCGACTCGCATCGGTGGACTCCTCCTCGTAATTGGTCTTCTGCTAGGTGTTGAACTCTTAGTAGAACTAATAGGGGTTCTGGGTCCACAGAGGACGCCTCTGCTCAATATCCTGCGCTTTATCGGAAACTCCTCTTATCGAGAAGAAGTTCGAGAGAAGAGATACCAAAAGAAACATAAACAAGAATAGTTCTAAACAAAATAAAAGCCTTTTGGGCTTTTTTTTGGTATACTAAAGTATGTAAATCAGCTAAGCAAAGAAAGGAAAAAGAAATGTCTGTCTTAGAAATCAAAGATCTTCATGTTGAAATTGAAGGGAAAAATTCTCAAAGGGGTAAATCTTACTCTGAAAAACGGGAGAAGTTGTAGCGATCATGGGCCCAAATGGAACAGGAAAATCTACCTTGTCTGCAGCCATTATGGGAAATCCTAACTACGAAGTGACCCAAGGAGAGGTGCTTTTTGATGGGGTTAATATCTTGGAGCTAGAAGTGGATGAACGGGCTCGCATGGGACTCTTCCTTGCGATGCAGTATCCTAGTGAAATTCCTGGTATTACTAATGCAGAGTTTCTCCGTGCTGCTATGAATGCTGGCAAAGAAGACGATGAAAAATCTCTGTCCGTGATTTCATTACTAAACTAGATGAAAAGATGGAACTGCTCAACATGAAAGAAGAGATGGCTGAGCGCTACCTCAATGAAGGTTTCTCAGGTGGTGAGAAAAAACGCAATGAAATCCTGCAGTTACTCATGCTAGAGCCAACCTTTGCGCTCTTAGACGAGATTGACTCAGGTCTGGATATCGACGCTCTTAAGGTCGTTTCTAAAAGGGGTCAACGCTATGCGTGGAGAGGGCTTTTAGTGCTATGATCATCACCCACTACCAACGCCTGCTCAACTATATCACCCAGACGTTGTTCATGTCATGATGGAGGGAGAAAGTTGTTCTTTCTGGTGGTCCAGAATTGGCAGTTCGCTTGGAAAAAGAAGGCTATGCCAAATTGGCTGAAGAGTTGGGCTTCAACTATACTGAAGAAGTCTAGTCAAACATTCTTTTGACTTTGATAAAAGATAGGAGAATGACATGACAAAAGAATTGATTCACGAATTTTCACAAGTTCACGCAGAACCAGTATGGTTGGCTGATCTTCGTCAGCAGGCCTTTGACCAAATTGATCAACTGGACTTGCCAGTCATTGAGCGGGTCAAATTTAACCGCTGGAATCTGGGTGACGGCCGTATTAGCGACAGCGAGCCTTTGACCAGTGTGCCAGATTTTTACGGCTCTCGGAGATAATCTCAAGTTTATCCAAATGGGAACCCAAACTGTCCTCGAGCAGCTGCCAGCTGATTTGGCAGAGCAAGGTGTGATCTTCACTGATTTCCACTCTGCTTTGGAAGAAATTCCAGAGTTGGTAGAGAAGCATTTCATGTCCGCAGTCAAGTATGACGAGGATAAATTGGCGGCTTACCATACTGCCTATTTCAACAGCGGTGCGGTTCTTTATGTACCGGACAATGTTGAGATTGATCAGCCGATTGAAGGAATTTTTATCAGGACAGCGAAAGCGATGTTCCTTTTAACAAGCATATTTTTGATTATCGCAGGCAAGCATTCCAAGGTTAACTCACTTTGGAACGCTTGGAAACTTACGGCGAGGGCTCTGTTCCAGCAACAGCCAATATCACAGTAGAAGTCATTGCTCAGGCTGGTGCTCAGATTAAGTTTTCGGCTATTGATCGTTTGGGCGAAAATGTAACGGCTTATATCAGCCGTCGCGGTAAGCTGGATAATGATGCCATGATCGATTGGGCTATCGGTGTTATGAATGAAGGCAATGTCGTAGCGGACTTCGATAGTGACTTATATGGCAAGGGTAGCCATGCGGATATGAAGGTAGTGGCTCTCTCAAGTGGCAAAGCAAGTTCAGGGAATTGACACCCGCGTAACTAACTATGGCTGCAACTCTATCGGAAATATCCTGCAACACGGGGTTATCCTGGAAAAAGGAACCCTGACTTTCAATGGTATAGGCCATATTATCAAAGGGGCAAAGGAGCAGACGCCCAGCAGGAAAAGCCGGGTTCTCATGCTGTCTGATCAAGCTCGCTCAGATGCTAATCCAATTCTCTTGATTGACGAGAACGATGTGACGGCTGGTCACGCAGCTTCTATCGGCCAGGTGGATCCAGAAGATATGTATTACCTCATGAGTCGGGGTCTTGATAAGGCGACGGCAGAGCGCTTGGTCGTACGTGGTTTCTTAGGCTCAGTGATTGTAGAAATCCCTGTTAAAGAAGTCCGTGATGAAATGATTGAAAATATCGATATTATTCTCGCAAAAGATAAAAAAAGCTGGGCTTTGTCCCGTATAAGTAGATAGGAGTCTTCATGTCCGGATTTAATGCAGAAGCAATCAAGCAAAGATTTTCCCATTTTGGACCAAATTGTTAATGATGAGCCTTTGGTTTATTTTGGACAATGCGGCGACAACCCAGAAACCCAAGCAGGTGCTAGCGGCTATTGAAAACTACTATCTTAGAGACAATGCCAATGTCCACCGCGGTGTGCATACGCTAGCCAGAGCGGGCGACAGCATCCTATGAAAGCAGCCAGGGAAAGAGTTCGTTCTTTTATCAATGCGGCTTCTAGCAGAGAAGTCCTATTTACACGAGGAACCTCGACGAGTCTCAATTGGGTGGCTCAGTTTGCGGCTGAAAGTCTGCAGTCTGGTGATGAAGTGCTGATTTCGATCATGGAGCACCATTCCAATGTCATTCCCTGGCAGGAAGCTTGTAGGAAGACCGGAGCCAAGTTGGTCTATGTCTATCTCAAGGATGGTGCGCTGGATATGGATGATTTCGTGCCAAGCTCAATGAGCGGACCAAGTTTGTCTCTCTGGCTCATGCTTCCAATGTCCTCGGTGTCATCAATCCCATCAAGGAGATTGCCCAGCTGGTTCATCAGCAAGGCGCACTTTTGGTGGTGGATGGGGCTCAATCCATTCCACACATGAAGATTGATGTGCAGGATTTGGATGTGGACTTCTTCGCCTTTTCGGGACATAAGATGGCAGGTCCAACTGGTATAGGGATACTCTATGGCAAGGAAGAACTGCTAGAGAAGATGTCACCGGTCGAGTTTGGCGGCGAAATGATTGATTTTTGTCTATGAGCAGGAAGCGACATGGAAGGAATTGCCTTGAAGTTTGAGGCTGGAACGCCAAATATGGCAGGTGCAATCGGTCTTGCGGCGGCCATTGATTATTTGGAAGACTTGGGGATGGATGCCATTGCCCAGCATGAGCAGGACCTGATTGCCTACGTATTTCCTAAGCTTCAGGCAGTGGAAGGTTTGACCATTTATGGCTCTCAGGATTTGGCCCAGCGATCAGGTGTGATTGCCTTTAACCTGGATGGCCTCCATCCGCATGATGTCGCGACGGCTCTAGACTACGAAGGAGTAGCTGTTCGGGCGGGTCACCATTGTGCCCAGCCTTTGCTCACCTATCTACAGGTGCCAGCGACTGTGCGTGCCAGCTTTTATATCTACAATACCTATGCAGATTGTGACAAGCTGGTAGATGCTTTAGAAAAGACAAAGGAGTTTTTCAATGGCGCTTTCTAAGTTAGACAGTCTTTACAAGGCGGTTGTGACCGATCACTCGGCTCACCCCCATCATCATGGGAAACTGGAAGATGTGGAGCAGGTAGTCCTCAATAATCCGACTTGTGGTGATGTCATCAGCCTGTCTGTGAAGTTTAATGATGAAAATCAGATTGAGGATATTGCCTTTGTGAATTCCGGCTGTACCATTTCAACGGCTTCGGCCAGCATGATGACGGATGCGGTTCTGGGCAGACAAAAGAGCAGGCGCTGGAATTAGCAGAAGTCTTCTCGCAGATGGTTCAGGGCCAGGAAGACAGTCGCCAGAAAGAATTGGGAGATGGAGCCTTTTTAGCAGGCGTTGCCAAATTCCCGCAACGGATTAAGTGTGCGACCTTGGGTTGGAATGCCCTCAAGCGAGCAATTGAAGAAGATAAAAAGTAAGAATGTGAAAGGAAATTATGTCAGAAGAAAGAGTAGAACCAAAACCGATTGATCTCGGTGAGTACAAGTTTGGTTTCCATGACGATGTTGAGCCTGTTATCTCGACAGGGAAAAGGGCTGAATGAAGCGGTTATTCGTGAGCTCTCTGCAGCCAAGGGTGAACCAGAGTGGATGTTGGATTTCCGCCTTAAGTCCTACGAGGTTTTCAAGAAAAATGCCGATGCAGACTTGGGGGCCGGATTTGTCGGAAATTAATTTTTGATGACTTGATTTATTACCAAAAGGCCTCTGATAAGCTCTGCTAGAAGCTGGGATGAAGTGCCCTGAGAAGATCAAGGAAACCTTTGAGCGGATTGGGATCCCAGAAGCGGAGCGAGCTGACCTTGCTGGTGCAGCTGCCCAGTATGAGTCCGAAGTGGTCTACCACAATATGAAGGAAGAGTTCCAAAAGCTAGGAATCGTCTTTACAGATACTGACTCAGCTCTTAAGGAATACCCAGAGCTTTTCAAGCAGTATTTTGCTAGTTGGTTCCGCCGACAGACAACAAGTTGGCTGCCCTTAACTCCGCCGTCTGGTCTGGTGGTACCTTTATCTATGTTCCAAAAGGTGTTAAGGTAGACATTCCGCTTCAAACCTACTTCCGTATCAACAATGAAAATTCCGGTCAGTTTGAGCGGACCTTGATTATCGTTGATGAGGGAGCAAGTGTTCACTACGTAGAAGGATGTACAGCGCCTACTTATTCAAGTAACAGCTTACATGCGGCTATTGTCGAAATCTTTGCTCTTGACGGCGCCTATATGCGCTATACGACCATTCAAAACTGGTCAGATAATGTCTACAACCTCGTAACCAAACGAGCACGGGCTATGAAGGATGCGACTGTTGAGTGGATCGATGGAAACTTGGGTGCCAAAACAACCATGAAGTACCCATCTGTTTACCTAGATGGAGAAGGGGCGCGTGGTACCATGCTTTCTATCGCCTTTGCCAATGCAGGGCAACATCAAGATACGGGTGCCAAGATGATCCACAACGCTCCACACACAAGCTCGTCTATCGTGTCTAAATCCATCGCTAAGGGTGGAGGAAAGGTGGACTACCGTGGACAAGTAACCTTTAACAAGAACTCTAAGAAATCGGTTTCTCATATCGAGTGTGATACCATTATCATGGACGACTTGTCTGCTTCAGACACCATTCCATTTAATGAAATCCACAACTCACAAGTGGCTTTGGAGCATGAAGCTAAAGTTTCTAAGATTTCCGAAGAGCAGCTTTACTATCTTATGAGCCGTGGCCTATCGGAACTCGAAGCAACAGAAATGATTGTCATGGGCTTTGTTGAGCCATTCACCAAAGAACTGCCAATGGAATACGCTGTTGAGCTCAACCGCCTCATCAGCTATGAAATGGAAGGGTCTGTTGGATAAAAAGAGGCGTTGGCCTCTTTTTAATTGTAAATAAATCTTTGCTTAAGCAAAGTGTTTAAAAAATTCAGAGGACCTGTTAAACGGTAGCAGAATACTATATTGCTAATTACCCCTCAAAGAACTTTTTGATTACTTTAAACGTTTACAAACTATATAAATAACCGCGACTCAATTGATTCGCGGTATTTCTTTTATAACTTCTCATTGACAAAGCGGATGAAGTCGTTCCACCAGACTTTGAAAATAATAGCTTTTTCAACCTTTTTTTCTGTAACCATAGAAATAGAAGTTTTCTTATTTTCGATGTAGCCCTGGCCGATCGGCTCAGAATCTGTATAAGTGAGGTACCTACTACACTACCTTTTTCAAGGGTGCCTGCAGCTCCTGTGGACTTGGAGTAAAGGTGACTTTATGTTCAGCCTGATTGGCTATCCGTTCTAGAATTACCAGGTCCTCACTAGCAACTGCAGCGACCTTATCCTCTTGGCTGTCTCTAATAGCTACTTGTGAGTTATTATATCGTTCCCCTTTTTTGACAAGGACTGTCGGAGAGAAATTCTGTGTAACGTAGGTCATTAGGCTAGATGTAACGCCAAAACGGGTATTAGGGTCGTTATCTTCCTGTGCGACCCCTAAAACGACTGTAATCAATCGCATCCCTTTTTCACTTGTCACACCGACAAATGAAACACCACTCTGCTCAGACCCACCTGTCTTCAAACCCTTCACTCCTGTCCGAAAACTAGGAGAACCTTCCAACATTAAGTTGGGATTTTCTAATTGGATTCCTGCAAAATTCACATGAGATTTGGAAGTGATACCAAGGACCTCTGGGTAGTCATCGATCAGATGTGAAGCAATCACAGCTATATCATAAGCACTGAATTTATTGACAGTCTCTTGTTTTTCTTGCTTTTAGAATTCTCTGCGGCCTCCTCTTCGGTATTAGTAGTTTCTAGCGAACCATCTAGTAAAACGAATATCTGTACCAGTAGCATTTACAATGATTGCATCAGAAATTTTTCCATTCCTTGAGTTTGGCTTTCATCATCTTGACAAAAATTTTCCTCACTTCCACCAACTTTTTCTGCCAGAGCGATGGTAGCGTTGTTGGCGCTTGCTAAAAGAGAAGCATTTAGCAAGTCCTTTTACCTGTAGCGTCGCGCTTCCAGAGGCAGGTTCGTGATAGAGGGATTTACTGTCAGCTGGTAAGCATAATCAGAAATATCAACTCAGTTTCTAGGCTCAGTTTGCCATCAGCAATGGCTTCGTAAACCAGATAAGCAGTCAAAATGTTAGTAATAGCACCGACTTCTAGTGGGCTTGTAGCCTCCTTTTCATAGAGGATTTTTCCTGAGTTTGCATCAACAGCAATGGCGCTTTTTAGCAGCAATTTCATAGTCATCTGCCAGAACAGGCTTGGCAATCAGACCAAAGAATAGCAGTAGGAATACAAAAAGTTTTTCATTTCTTTTCCCTAGATTAGTAATAAATCTATTGTAACATAAAAAAGCCGATATTTTTGATAATCCTATTCAAGAATCCTTGTAAAATATTGAACAAATTTTTATTTATAAGATTTTCTGCATGTTTATGAAAATATATGAAAATGCATAGAAATTTTTCCTATACTTTTGTTTCAATAAAAATAAGAAAAATGCATAGAATTTTAAAAAATTTTCTTAAATAAGACTTGTATTTGTCTAGAAATGATGTATAATAATACATAATCTAAAGAAGGAGATTTGCTCATGAAAAAATCTAAATGGTTGGCTATTACTGGTTTGGTTGCAGCATCAGCGCTATTCTTAGCTGCTTGTGGCAAGTCAAGCACCAGCTCGGCAAAGACATATTCTTATGTCTATAATACAGATCCAGATACATTGGATTATGTAAACTCCAATCGCGCCTCCACTTCTGACGTTATTGCCAATTTGGTCGATGGTCTTTTAGAAAATGATCAATATGGGAATCTTATCCCTTCATTAGCTGAAGACTGGACTGTGTCTAAAGATGGCCTAACTTATACTTATAAGTTGCGTAAGGATGCTAAATGGTACACAGCAGAAGGTGAAGAATATGCTGCTGTCAAGGCACAAGACTTTGTCACAGGGCTTAAGCACGCTGCAGATGAAAAATCAGAAGCCTTACCAATCGTGCAAAACTCTATCAAGGGCTTGGATGCTTATATCAAAGGGGAAAGCAATGATTTCTCTACTGTAGGTGTCAAGGCAATCGATGACTATACAGTCCAATACACCCTGAATCAACCAGAAAGCTACTGGAATTCTAAGACAACGATGGGCATTCTCTTCCCGATTAACGAAGAATTTCTGAAGAAAGAAGGCAAAGACTTTGGTACCGTGAAACCTTCAGGTATCCTCTACAATGGTCCATATGTATTAAAGTCATTTACTTCTAAGTCTGTTATCGAATATTCTAAAAACCAAAACTATTGGGACAAGGACAATGTGAAGATCGAAGATGTCAAGTTGACTTACTACGATGGTTCTGACCAAGAGTCATTGATCCGTAACTTTACTGATGGTGCTTACACACAAGCTCGTCTCTATCCGACTAGCTCAAACTACGCATCAGTAGAAAAAGAAATACAAAGACAACATCATCTTTACTCCACAAAATTCAACTAGCTATTTCTATGCCTTTAACTTGAATCGTCAGGCTTATAGCCACACTTCTAAGACAGATGCCCAAAAAGCTGCCAGCAAAGAAGCGATTCAAAATAAAGACTTCCGCCAAGCAATCAACTTTGCTTTTGACCGTAAATCCTTTGGTGCCCAGATGAATGGTAATGAAGGAGCAACGAAAAATTATCAGAAGCTTGCTTGTGCCTCCTAGTTTTGTGCAAGTAGATGGCAAGGACTTCTCGGATGTCGTTGAATCACAGTTGGCTTCTTATGGCGATGAATGGCAAGGTGTCAAATTAGCTGATGCTCAAGACAGCATTTACAACCCAGATAAGGCCAAGGCAGAATTTGCTAAAGCTAAAGAAGCTTTGCAAGCCCAGGGGGTTGAATTCCCAATTCATCTAGATGTACCAGTTGACCAGACAGATAAAATCATGGTACAACGGACCAACTCTTTCAAACAATCTGTTGAGGCAGCTCTAGGCCAAGAAAACGTTGTGATTGACGTACATCAAATGTCATCAGACGATTTTGATAACTCTACTTACTTTGCAGAAACAGCTGCCCAAAAGGACTATGACCTCAATATGTCTGGTTGGTCAGCAGACTATCAAGATCCAGTGACTTATCTGAATATCTTTAACCCAGAGACAGGGGATATTTTTGGACAATATTGGTCTGACAAAAGGCCAAAACCAAGACCTTGCTTCTAAGGTTGGTTTAACGGACTACAAAGCGCTTTTGGATCAGGCAGATGCAGAAAAGCAAGATACCAATGCTCGCTATACGAAATATGCGGCAGCGCAGGCTTGGTTAACAGATAGTTCTATTGTGATCCCATCTATTTCTGCAGGTGCTTCACCAATGGTTCAAAAGGTCGTACCATTTACCAAAGCCTACTCTTATGTAGGTATCAAGGGTGATAGCTATGTATTTAAGGGAATGGAACTTCAAGATAAGGTTCTGACAGTAGCTGATTATCAAAAAGCTTTGAAAAAATGGGAAAAAGAAAAAGAAGAATCAAATAAAAAAGCTCAAGAAGAGTTAGCAAGTCACGTTAAGTAACAGAAAAGGAGAGTGGGACAGAAATCGGTAATTCGTTAGAATTCGATTTCGTCGTCCCTACCTCCGCACAGTTGAGTAGGGCTGTAAAAGCTGATGAAATCAGCGTAGTAGAGCCCACTCAACCACTGCGCCTTGCTCGACAATCCAAAGACAATTGAGAGGCTAGGACTTTTATCCCAGCCTCTTTTAAAGTAGAAAAATCCTATATTTCGTTTATTTTTTTGAACTGTTGGATTTCTCCTCAAGTAGAATAAGAAAAGGTCCGATTTGTTTCGGACCTTTCATTGCTTATTTTGGTGCGATGACTTCCAAGCCGCCTATGTAAGGACGTAGGACTTCAGGAATGGTCACAGAACCATCTTCATTTTGGTAATTTTCCAAGATAGCAGCGACTGTGCGTCCGACAGCCAGTCCAGACCCGTTGAGAGTGTGGAGGAGTTTGACCTTGCCATCTGCTTCGTCACGGTAGCGGATTTGGGCTCGACGAGCTTGGAAATCTTCTGTGTTAGAGCAGCTAGAGATTTCACGGTAGGTGTTCTGAGCTGGAATCCAAACTTCCAAGTCGTAGGTTTTAGCAGCTGAGAAGCCCATGTCGCCAGTAGAAAGAGCAACGACACGGTAAGGCAGATTGAGCTTTTGCAGGATGTTTTTCTGCATTGGCAGTCATCTTTTCTAGCTCTTCATAAGATTCTTCTGGCTTGGCAAATTTTTACCATTTCAACTTTGTGGAATTGGTGCAGGCGGATCAGACCGCGCGTGTCACGACCAGCAGAACCAGCTTCAGAGCGGAAAGATGGGCTCATAGCTGTGAAGTAGATTGGCAATTCTTTTCCGTCTAGAATTTCATCTCGATAGTAGTTGGTCAGTGGAACTTCAGCAGTCGGAATCAGAACGAAGTTAGTGTCGCTCAGTTCGAAAGTATCTTCTTTGAACTTAGGATATTGGCCGGTACCAAACATAGAGTCATGGTTGACCATGTATGGAGTGATGACTTCTGTGTAGCCTTCTTTGCCATGCTCATCCAGCATGAAGTTGTAGATAGCGCGTTCCAAACGAGCTCCTAAGCCCTTGTAGAAGAGGAAACGAGCACCAGTAACTTTTGCGCCACGTTCCCAGTCCAGAATATCCAAGTCTTCGCCCAAATCCCAGTGAGCCTTAGCTTCAAAGTCAAATTGGCGAGGTGTACCCCAACGGCGGACTTCTACATTGTCATCCTCGTCTGCCCCGACTGGCACGCTATCGTGCGGAATGTTTGGCAGGGTTGTAGTGAACTCGGTCAATTTAGCATCCAATTCAGCTAAAGTGGTATCCAAGTCCTTGATTTCAGCAGATAGTTTTTGCATAGCAGCAATCTTGTCATCTGTATTTTCTTTGTTGCGCTTGGCTTGGGCAATCTCTGCAGAAACGGTGTTGCGTTCTGCTTTGAGATTTTCTACTTTCACCAACAAATCACGTCGTTGCTCATCAATTTCCTTCATTTGATTGAGCACATCAGCCGCTACGCCACGGGTAGCTAATTTCTCTGCGACAGTATCAAAGTCTGTCCGAATACGTTTTAAATCTAACATAAGACCTCCAAAAATAAAAGCACACCGAGGAGACTGTTGGAGCGGCTAGGGCCGCGGTTCCATCCAACTTCACAGGGTGTGCACTTGATTATAGTATGTAGTTGTATTGCAACGGTAGAATTTCACACTAGGCTCCTATCTGCTCGCAGCACCCGCAGACTTTCTGAAAGAAGACTTAGTCTTACTTATCCGTTTCCTAGATTATACAGGATTTTCTATTTTTGCAAATAGATTTTTTTAAAGAATTGGCCAATTGTTTGGATCAAAGTAGGCAATTTGACGACTTTCTCATTCCCGATATGTTGCCGTGCAATTTTGAGAATCTTTCCAGTGTCCTTGGAGGCAAAGAGAAACTTGCCTTGTCTGTAAAGACTTCAAAATGGCGACTAACATTTTTGCCAGAGACATTGGCACCGATCTGCTGGATGCTAGACCAAGGTAGCTGGATATAGTCTTCTACATTGGCATCAGCGTAGAATTCCAGTGCGACATCACCGACCAAAAACTTCCCAACCTTGCCACCTAAAACCCAGATAGGAAACCCCTGTCGTTTGAAATTCAATCGATTTATTTTGCGATTGCGCCATAGAACATCTCCCTTTTAAATACTATAGCTATTATACCATAATAAAAAGAAGGCCGAAACCTTCTTTTTGATTACATCAAACCAATAACGCGGGCAACGATACCAACAACGAAAAAGTCCGATGATGATTGTGATTGGAGAAACTTTCTTCTTAAGCAACCACATGCAGAGGAAGGTAAGGAGAAGTCCCATCAAACCTGGAATCAAAGAGTTAATTTGTCCTTGAAGGGTATTTGCTTTTTCAGGAGTCAAGCTCAATCCGCCTGCAACATCACCCAAGATTTTTGAAGTTGCTCGCCAGTTACAGCACCTTTAGGGAAGTTGATGTAAGCTCCCTCAGAGAGTTTTGTAGATGGCAATTGAAGCGCAAAGCTAACGTTTACCCAGCGTGCTACCAAAACAGCCAAGATAAACATACCGAGGATTGAAGCACCTTTAGTGATGTCTTGGAGGATACCACCAGACATGTCTTTTGTGATTTCAGAACCAGCCTTGTAACCCAATTCTTGAGTGTACCACAAGAAGGCCATACGGATTGCGTTCCAAAGAACGAAGAAGAGGAGTGGACCGATGATATTTCCTGACAGAGCAAGAGATGCACCGAGTGCTCCAAGGATCGGACGAACTGTGAACCAGAAGACAGGGTCACCGATACCAGCCAAAGGTCCCATCATACCGATTTTAACCCTTGGATAGCTGCATCGTCAATTTCTGCACCGTTTGCTTTTTCTTCTTCAAGGGCGAGTGTTACACCGATGATTGGAGCAGCAACGTATGGGTGAGTATTGAAGAATTCCAAGTGACGCTCAAGAGCAGCAGCTTGATCTTCTTTTTTAGTGTAAAGTTTCTTGAGAGCTGGAATTAAAGAATAAGCCCAACCCAAGTTTTGCATACGTTCATAGTTCCAAGAACCTTGCAAGAAAGTAGAACGCCACCAAACTTTTTGACGGTCTGATTTAGATAATTGAATTTTTTTCAGTCATGATATAGCAGCTCCTTTCTTAGTAGTCTTCTAGGATATCGCCGATTGGGTCGTTAGACGCAGCAGAACCGCCGCCACCGTTTCCGCCTTTTTTAGAAAGGTTGAGGTAGATAAGGGCGATTGCTACACCGATAGCACCGAGGGCAATCAAAGTCAATTGGCTAACAGCAGCAAGAGCAAAACCGATAGCAAAGAATGGCCATACTTCGCGAGTTGCCATCATGTTGATAACCATAGCGTAACCAACGGCAACAACCATTCCCCCGCCGACAGCCATACCGCCTGCCAACCAATCAGGCATCATAGCAAAGCAATTTTTGCACTGCTTCCGCTGGGATAGCAAGAAGAAGGGCTGCAGGGATAGCGATACGAAGTCCTTGAAGAAGGAGAGCTACAAAGTGCGCACGTTCAACGCTAGCAAAGTCGCCTTTTTTAGCAGCAGAGTCTGCAGCGTGAACCAAGGCAACAGAGATAGTACGCACGATCATAGTAAGGAAGAGACCCGCTACGGCAAGAGGAATCGCGATTGTAGTTGCAACTGTGATACCTTTGTCAGTGAAGTCTCCACCTTGAACCATGATGATAGCAGCAGCAACTGAAGCCAAAGCAGCGTCAGGAGCAACGGCAGCACCGATGTTAGCCCAACCAAGAGCGATCATTTGAAGAGATCCGCCAAGGACAACACCAGCAGTTAAGTTACCAGTTACAAGACCGATCAAGGTACATGCAACCAATGGTTGGTGGAATTGGAATTGGTCCAAGATACCTTCAAGACCAGCTAGGAAGGCAACAAAGACTACTAAAACCATAGAAATAATAGACATGTTTTAAATCCTTTTCTATAATAATATGAGAGCGAAACGGTTCAGATTATTGAACGTTGGCTTTGTTAATTAAGTCAAACAAATCTTTCTTAGAATCATTTGGTACTTTACGTACGTCGAATTCAACTCCGAGATCACGCAATTTTTCGTAAGTTGCCACGTCGTCCTTGTCCATTGACAGAACGTTGTTGACCATTGTCTTACCAGTTGAGTGAGCCATTGAGCCGACGTTGAGAGTCTTGATTGGCACACCGCCTTCGATAGCGCGTAGGGCATCTTGCGGAGTTTCAAATAAGATAAGAGCGTGCGTATTACCAAAGCGTGGATCTTTTGAAACAGCAATCAGCTTGTCAATTGGAACAACGTTTGCTTTTAACATTACCAGGTGCAGCTTGTTTGATGAGCTCTTTACGAAGTTCATCTTTAGCTACTGAGTCAGAAGCTACGATGATACGGTCTGCTTTTGAATCTGGAGTCCAAGCTGTCGCAACTTGTCCATGCAACAAACGTGTATCGATACGAGCAAGGTTGATTTTGAGCTTGCCGTCTCCGATAACAGTTCCTTCTGGGATAGCCGCTTGAGCAACTGGTGCAGCAGCAGGAGCAGCGCTTTCTAGGACTGGATTTAGCTCTTCTGGAAGTGCTTTTACGCCTTCCTTAGCTTCCTTGATGATATTTGCAACGACAGCGTCTACGCCAGCGTTTGCATCCATCATGCGCTCTGTGTAGGCTTGAATTAGCATAGGCAGGTTCAAACCTGTAATAATCGCGAACTTGCGGTCTGGATTTTCACCCATGACACGGCTAGCTTGGTTAAATGGAGACCCACTCCAAAGGTCAGCCAAGACCAATACCTCATCGTTCGCATCAAACGAAGCCACAGCGTCATTGAATTTTGCATACAGATCATCAGGACCTTCGTTTGGCATGAAAGTTACAACTTGAACTTTTTCTTGCTCACCAAAAAAATCATAGAACCTGACTGATGAATGCCGGCAGCAAATTCACCGTGGCTGGCAATAATGATTCCAATACTCATTATTGTTTTTCCTCCTTATAAAATGTTTGACTTAAGTTTAAGAAAACTTTAAGGCTAACTATTATTATAAAACGTTTTTCATGAAAAAATGCAAGCACCTGAATCGAGGCGACAATGATTTTCAAATTCCATTTCTAGTGAAAAAAACGCCGTTATATCAGTCTTTTTAATCTTTTCTTCTCACTAAATAATTAGATGAAGATTAGATTGCCGATGTAACTAGGTTAATATATGAAAGTGGATGAAAATTTCTATGAAAAATGCTTATCTGATAAATTGATTAGAAAGTGAATTTATATGGGAAGAATTTATAGCTGAAGCCCAAGAAGTATTTTTACAAATCATCTATTTTCTGCTATAATCGTTTCTAGAAAAGAATTCTCATTGTCTACTTTTTAGCGAGTCTGGGTTGGTGGGAGCCAGATAGGAAGCAGTACAGATGGCACTTTCGATTAGCATTTTTAAACGTAATGAAGTAATAAATTAGGGTGGAACCGCGTCTTGACGCCCCTAGGTCGCATAGCCTAGGACTGTCGGATGTGGTTCTTTTGTTTGTTCAAACAGAACAGAGGATGAGCCTAGCGCTAGAAAATAAAAACTAAAGGAGTAACAAATGTCTAAAAATTGACTTTTCAAGAAATTATCTTGACTTTACAGCAGTTCTGGAATGATCAGGGCTGTATGCTCATGCAGGCTTATGATAATGAGAAGGGGCGGGAACGATGAGCCCCTACACTTTCCTGCGGGCCATTGGTCCTGAACCATGGAATGCGGCCTATGTAGAGCCGTCTCGTCGGCCAGCAGATGGACGCTATGGGGAAAATCCGAACCGTCTTTATCAGCACCACCAATTTCAGGTGGTTATGAAGCCAAGTCCCTCCAACATTCAGGAGCTTTTACCTGCAGTCGCTGGAACTGCTGGGCATCAATCCTCTGGAACACGATATCCGTTTTTGTCGAGGATAACTGGGAAAAATCCATCAACTGGATCAGCCGGTCTGGGCTGGGAAGTCTGGCTGGATGGTATGGAAATTACGCAATTCACATACTTCCAGCAGGTCGGAGGTCTGCCAACTCAGCCAGTAACTGCTGAGGGTGACTTATGGTCTGGAACGTCTGGCTTCTTATATCCAAGAAGTGGACTCTGTCTACGACATTGAGTGGGCTGATGGTGTCAAGTACGGCGAAATTTTCACGCATCCTGAGTATGAGCATTCCAAGTATAGTTTTGAGGTCAGCGACCAAGACTTACTTTTGGAGAATTTTGAGAAGTTTGAAGCGGAAGCGAAGCGCTGTCTGGATGAGCATCTGGTACATCCGGCTTATGACTATGTTCTCAAATGCTCGCATACCTTTAACCTCTTAGATGCCCGTGGAGCCGTATCTGTGACTGAGCGAGCTGGCTATATCGCCCGTATTCGTAATCTGGCGCGTGTTGTGGCCAAGACCTTTGTGGCTGAGCGCAAGCGTCTGGGCTATCCACTTTTGGATGCAGAGACTCGTGAGAAACTCTTGGTAGAGGAGGAGAATAATCATGGTAAAAATTTATTAGTTGAATTAGGCTTGGAGGAAATGCCAGCCTATGTCGTGACACCGAGCATGAAGCAGCTGCGCGACAAGATGGGAGCCTTCCTGAAAGACCATCGTCTGACCTTCGAGAAAATTGAAATGTTCTCTACGCCTCGTCGTCTGGCGGTGCGCGTAGTTGGCTTGGCGGACAAGCAGTCTGATTTGACCGAAGATTTCAAAGGCCCTTCTAAGAAAAATTGCTCTGGACGCAGATGGCAACTTTACCAAAGGCTGCTGAAGGCTTTGTTCGTGGCAAGGGCTTGACGGTTGAGGACATTACTTTCCGTGAAATCAAGGGCGAAGAATACGTCTATGTGACCAAGGAAGAAATCGGCCGCCCGGTAGAGGAAATCATCCCAGCAGTGACAGAAGTTCTGCAAGCTTTGACCTTCCCTGTCAGCATGCACTGGGCCAACAACACCTTTGAATACATCCGCCCGGTCCACACCTTAACTGTACTCTTAGATGAGCAGGCCTTTGATTTGGATTTCTTGGACATCAAGAGCGGCCGTACTAGCCGAGGACATCGTTTCTTGGGTCAAGAAACGGAGATTTCTTCAGCAAATTCCTATGAAGATGACTTGCGGGCTCAGTTTGTCATTGCCAGTCCTCTTGAGCGGGAAAAGATGATTATCGAACAGATTCAGGGCGTTAGAGCAGGAGCACGGTGTTTCTATCGAGATTGACGAAGACTTGCTCAATGAAGTTCTGAATCTGGTAGAATATCCAACTGCTTTCCTAGGTAATTTTGACGCCAAATACTTAGAGGTGCCTGAGGAAGTGCTGGTAACCTCCATGAAAGAGCACCAGCGTTACTTTGTTGTGCGCGATAGTGAAGGCAAAGCTATTGCCGCACTTCATCTCTGTCCGCAACGGAAATGCAGAGCATTTAGAAAATGTCATCAAGGGGAATGAGAAAGTCTTGGTGGCTCGTCTGGAAGATGAGGAATTCTTCTGGCGGGAAGACCAAAAGCTGGCGATTGCCGACTTGGTTGAAAAACTTGGCAATGTGACCTTCCACGAAAAGATTGGCTCTCTGGCAGAGCACATGGAGCGGACTGGCAAGATTGCGGCTCTCTTGGCGCAAGATGCAGGATTGATGCTGATGAGACAGCCGACTTGGCTCGTGCGGCAGCTATTTATAAGTTTGACCTGCTGACTGGCATGGTTGGTGAGTTTGATGAGCTGCAAGGAATCATGGGCGAGAAGTATGCTCTTCTGGTTGGTGAGAATGCTGCGGTGGCGGCTGCCATTCGGGAGCACTATATGCCGACATCAGCCGATGGCGAATTGCCTGACACCAAGGTCGGTGCGGTCTTGGCTCTGGCTGATAAGTTGGATACTATTCTGTCCTTCTTCTCAGTTGGCTTGATTCCAAGCGGTTCCAATGACCCTTATGCGCTGCGCCGTGCAACTCAGGGTGTTGTGCGTATCTTGGATAAGTTCGGCTGGAACATTGACTTGGCTCAGTTGGTTAGCCGACTTTACGAACTCAAGTTTGATAGCCTAAGTTATGAAAAATCAAGAGGCAGTGCTAGACTTCTTCCGTGCCCGCGTTGAGAAAAATGATGGACCGTAGCATTCCGAAAGACATCGTGACGGCTGTTCTTCAAAAGCACTCACTTTGTCGTACGCGATTTGGTAGAAACGGCTGGGCTTCTAGCGGAAAAAGCCAAAGAAGACAACTTCAAGTCAGCAGTGGAAAGCCTGTCTCGTGTCTTCAATCTAGCTGAGAAAGACCAAGGACAGACAGCTGTCAATCCAGCCCTCTTTGAAAAATCAAAAAGGAAAAAGACTTGGCAGCTGCTATTGAAAAAGTGGAGCTGACGGCAGACTTAGCTGCCAATCTGGATCAACTTTTTGCTCTCAGTCCAGATATCGATGCTTTCTTTGACCATACCATGGTCATGGCAGAAGATGAGGCTGTACGTAACAACCGTCTAGCTCTTCTATCTTCTTTGACAGCCAAAGCGGGACAAATGGCTCAGTTTAATCAGATTAATACCAAATAAAAGGTAAGAGGGGTAGAATCATGGATCCTAAAATTGAACGTATCAACGAACTGGCTAAAAAAAGAAAAAAACGGAAGGCTTAACGGCTGAGGAAAAAAAGTGGAACAGGCCAAGCTTCGTGAAGAGTACATCGAAGGCTACCGTCGTTCTGTTCGCCATCATATTGAAGGCATCAAGATTGTTGACGAGGATGGTAATGATGTAACGCCTGAAAAAAATTGCGCCAAGTTCAGCGCGAGAAAGGTCTTCATGGCCGCAGTCTAGATGATCCAAATTCATAAAAAAACAAGAAAAGAGAGAGTGGGACAGAAATCGGTAATTCGTTAGAATTCGATTTCGTCGTCCCACTTCCGCACAGATTGAGTAGGGCTGTAAAAGCTGATGAAATCAGCGTAGTAGAGCCCACTCAACCACTGCGTCTTACTCTACAATCCAAAGACAATTGAAGAGTCTAGGACTTTTTGTCCCAGACTCTTTTTGAATTTATAACTTCGCTTAAGGCTAAGAATATTTATGAACTTGGAACTTTATATCGAAGGATACAGCATTTATAAAGGAAAATCAAGAAATAATGCCTAGCAAGCGAGTAGACAAGCTTGGTTTTTATCCTTCTATATAATCTCTTAATGCTTGACCACTTAGGGCCGACATTGAGGGGCAATCAGTAGCTTGATGCGAGCCTTCGGTGCATTGAGCTCTTTGACAAAACATGATTCCGGCTTGGTGCAGCTTGACACCACCGCCTTCATAGGCGTAGACAGGCTCAGCAATACCGTTGAAACAACGTGAAACGAGAGCGATGGGGAGACCAGCTTCTGCCATCTCTGTTAATGTTTCCGCAGTTTCTTTTTGGCAGATTGCCTGCGCCAAAGGCTTCGATGATGAGACCGTCTAGCTTTTTGCCAATCCAGCATATCAAGCAGTTCTGTTTTCATACCGGCATAGGCTGGAATGATGGGTACCAGTCCCGAAATGCTAGTCAGATCAAAGCGGACGCGAGGCTCTGCTGTTTTTAAAAATAAAGAATTTCCTGCTTCATGACCAGGCCTAGAGGACCGTGCGTCGGAGTTTGAAAAGGTGCTGACATTGGTGGTGTGGGTTTTTAGTGACATATTTGGCAGCATGCACTTCATCATTCATAACGACGAGAACGCCCTTGCCTCGACTCTTCTCGTCACTGGCTACCCGCAAAGCAGTCAGGTAGTTATAAACTCCGTCACTACCGAGTTCATTTGAACTTCTCATAGCTCCGGTCAAAAACGACAGGGATGTCAGGCAGGTCCATGGTATCAAGGAAGTAGGCCGTTTCCTCTAGAGTATCGGTTCCGTGGGTAATGACCACACCGTCGTATTGGTCAGCGTCAGCCTTGATTTTTTTGGTAGAGGTCGAGCATGTGCTGGGGGAGTGATGTGAGGACTGGGAACGTTGAAGAAATCAACGACTGTCACTTCAATACCCTCTAAGGGAAGAGCCACATGGTTCATAGGATTGTCTTGGCTGCTATTGACAGCGCCACTCCCATCAGCCTGCATGGAAATGGTTCCACCTGTATGTAAAAACTAAAATTTGCTTATTCATAGATGAGCTTCTCCGTGAATTGTGTTATAATTTATTGTATCATAAAAGGAAAGAATGAGAAAATCAATGGAAATAAAAGCCGTCTTTTTTGATATAGATGGAACCTTGATTAATGACAGTCGAACCGTCTTGAAATCGACAGAGGCTGCCATTAAGAGTTTGCAGGAACAGGGTATTTTGGTCGGTTTAGCAACAGGCCGCGGCCCCTTCTTTGTCAAGCCTTTTTATGGACAAGCTGGATTTAGACTTTTGCTGTCACCTACAATGGTCAGTATATTTTTTTCAAAGGACAGGGTTATTTCTGCTACACCGATTGATAAGCAGAGCCTGCGTGATTTGATTGCCTATGCCAAAGAGCACCGAAAAGAGATTTCCTTGGGAACAGAAAAAGGCCATGCAAGGTTCAAAAATTATGACCTTTGGTATGAGTTCTTTTTCACAGTGGGCTACCCAGTTTATTCCTAGAAAAATGACTCGGACGGTGAGCCACGGTTTTAACAAGATTGTGAGCAAGGCCTTGCCTCAGCATGAAGAAGACCTGTTGAAATTGATTCAAGAGCCCATTTATCAAGTGCTGATTTTGGCGGATCCGGCTGAGAGTGAAAAAAATTGAAGCGGATTTTTCCCCATTTAAAAATTTACTCGTTCGAGCCCTTATGCAGCGGACATCATCAATCAAGGGATGTCCAAGCTGGAGGGATTCGTCTAGTCGGTCAAGAGTATGGTTTTTGATATCCATCAGGTCATGGCCTTCGGAGATTCAGACAATGACTTGGAAATGCTGTCGGGAGTTGGCTTGTCTATTGCCATGGGAAATGGCACCAGCTCTGTCAAGGAAGTAGCCAAGCATACGACGAGTAGCAATAGTCAGGATGGGATTCATCGGGCGCTGGAACATTTCAGTATTTTGGCCAGCGAGAAAGTCTTTGTATCCCGCGATCACCACTTCAATAAGGTCAAGACCTTCCATGGAGTCATGGATGAGTGTACGCAGGAAGAACCCATCGCTTGGACACCAGAAGAAGCACGGCACCGCGCTGACTTTAAGCTGGAAGAGGTAGTTGAATTTCTCAGAGCTGCCAGCTCTTCAGAAGAAGAATTTGACCAGTCGATGGCTAGAATGCATGAGGCTTTTAGATAAGGCTGCTGCCAAGGTACGGGGGCAAGCGAGAGGCTGAGGTTTTCTTTAGTTGGACAAGCAGATGCCCTGATTGACATGCTGTATTTTTACTTATGGTAGTTTTGTCTTGATGGGAGTCGATCCTGAGCGGATTTTTGATATTGTCCATCAGGCCAATATGGGGAAGATTTTTTTCCAGATGGAAAAGCGCATTTTGATCCAGTGACCCATAAAATCCTCAAACCAGATGACTGGGAAGAAAAATATGCGCCAGAACCAGCGATCGAACGGGAGTTGGAACGACAGATTCAGGCCTATCAGCGTAATGTGGAAAAGACGCAAAAAGAAACAAAAAGGCGAGGAGTAACGGCTCTTCGTTGAACTGCACCCCAAATGTTAGATTTTTTTCTGTCTAACTTTTTGGGGTGCAGTTCATTTTTAGGCAGGGTCTTTTTATAATAAATTACGAATTTTTCTTTTATAAATGGGTTAAGAGAATAGTGTTTATCCAGATATTCTAGGAGTGCTTGAGCAGATTCAGAAATGCGTTCGTAACCTTGCAAAAAGTGAGTCAATTGCTTGGCTTCCTTTGGATAACCTTCTTCAAATCGTCTGTTGGTATTAAAGATATCTATAAAATTAGATTTAGAAGTTGTTTCCAAACTGATTAGTTCAGTCCAAAGCTTGACGGATCTGTTTTGTATTAAATCATAAGCAGCTAATTTTTCGCCTCGCTGATAGCGACCTAGCCCTAAATATAGATTACATAAAATTTCTCCCAACAGCCATTCACGGTCTCTGTTTTCTTTTGATGGCAGTCTTTGTGGCTGACAGATTGTTTCATCAAAACCGACCTCCTTCCAGATAATCTTGCCTTCAGAGAAGGGAATGTTTACTAGTTCATGAGCTTCAAAGACAGCAAATTCACAAAAAACATCATCTTCAAATAGAACTTTATGTCCATCCACTGTATTTTGGTAGTGAAATGCAATTGGTTCTAGCTTACTTAACCAGGTTAGGTCCTGGATATAGGCATGCTTGTAGCCATCTTTTACAATAACAAAGAAGTCCAAATCTGAGTACTGATCCAATCGTTCTCTTTCTGCTCCGCAAGAACCAAGTGCCAGCAAAGCTAGTGCTTGTCTAGAATCTTTTAGAGACTGACCAATATCATCTAGTCTTTGTAACAGCAATTCTGTTTTATTCATATCGTTACCTCATTCTTTCTTGTTTACAGAAATTATACATTTAGCGCTTTCAAATGTCAATTTCATCTAATCCTAGCTATATAGATTGTATTATTTTCGGTATTTTTTTGCTATAATAAATTAAATCATTTTTACGGAGGTTTTCTCATGTTATCAAGAGTTGAAAAATTTGAAGCAGCCTTGGCTCAGACAGAATGCGATGCTGTCCTAGTAACCAATCTGAAAAATATTTACTATCTGACTGGTTTCAGCGGGACAGAAGCGACGGTTTTCATCAGCAAGTCACGACGGATTTTCTTGACGGATTCTCGCTATACCTTGATTGCCAAGGGCGTGGTTGAAAGGCTTTGATATTGTTGAAACGCGGGATGCGGTTGGTGAAATTGCTAATATCATTGCAGACGATCAGTTGGCAAAAATCGGTTTTGATGATGAGATTTCCTATGCTTACTTCAAGATGCTGGAAAGTGTGTTTGCTGGTCATGAGTTGGTGCCGATGACAGCCTTTATCGAAAATTTGCGCATGGTCAAGGATGAGCAAGAAATTGCGACTATTCGCAAGGCCTGTCAGATTTCAGATCAAGCCTTCCTAGATGTGCTGGACTTTATTAAGCCTGGTCAGACGACAGAGCTGGCTGTCATGAACTTTTTGGATGCCCGTATGCGCCAGCTAGGTGCTTCAGGCGCTTCTTTTGACTTTATCATTGCTTCGGGCTACCGTTCTGCTATGCCGCACGGTGTGGCTAGTGACAAGGTCATCCAAAATGGTGAAACCCTGACCATGGACTTTGGTTGCTACTACAATCACTATGTCAGCGATATGACGCGGACTGTTCATGTGGGGCAGGTGACGGATGAAGAGCGGGAAATTTATGATATTGTCCTGCGCAGCAATCAAGCCCTGATAGAGGCAGCTAAAGCTGGACTCAGCTGTATTGATTTTGACCGGATTCCTCGTCAAATTATCAACGATGCAGGCTACGGCCCTTACTTCAGCCACGGGATTGGTCACGGGGATTGGTTTGGATATCCATGAGATTCCTTTACTTTGGCAAGTCAGAAGAGCCGATTGAGGCTGGTATGGTTCTGACCGATGAACCGGGTATCTATCTGGATGGTAAATACGGCGTTCGGATCGAAGATGACCTTCTGATCACAGAGACTGGTTGTGAGGTCTTGACCCTTGCTCCAAAAAGAATTGATTGTGATTTGAGAATTATCAAGCTTTTATGGTAGAATAAAGAGTAAATTATTTATTAAAGAGGTAAAAAAACAAATGATTGAAGCAAGCAAGCTGAGAGCTGGAATGACTTTTGAAACTGCTGATGGTAAATTGATTCGTGTCTTGGAAGCAAGTCACCACAAACCAGGTAAAGGGAAATACTATCATGCGTATGAAATTGCGCGATGTTCGTACTGGTTCTACATTTGAGACTAGCTACCGTCCAGAAGAAAAAAATTTTGAGCAAGCTATCATCGAAACAGTACCAGCACAATACTTGTACCAAATGGATGGTACAGCGTATTTCATGAATACTGAGACTTATGACCAATACGAAATTCCAGTCGTTAATGTAGAGGACGAGTTAAAATTCATCCTTGAAAAACTCAGATGTGAAAAATCCAATTCTACGGATCAGAAGTGATCGGTGTAACAGTACCTACAACTGTTGAATTGGTGGTAACAGAAACACAACCATCTATCAAAGGTGCTACCGTAACAGGTTCTGGTAAACCAGCAACTCTTGAAACAGGTCTTGTTGTCAACGTGCCAGACTTCATCGAAGTTGGACAAAAATTGGTCATCAATACAGCAGAAGGAACTTACGTTTCTCGTGCGTAATTTCAATCTTTCATATAGAAAGGAATTCTTATGGCAAACGAACAATTAGGGCGAAATCGTTATTGCGCCACGAGTCTTGGAAAAAAATTATTGCCATTGCTACGGCTAAGGTAGAGGGCGTTCATTCTTTTTGCAAATAAAAGCATGTCAGATAGCCTTTTCTATGCGTACGCTTGGACGCGGTGTTGCGCTGCATACAGATGAAAGTGGCGACATATCAGTTGATATCTACCTCTATCTGGAGTACGGTATTAGTGTGCCAACAGTTGCAGTTGCAATCCAAAAGGCGGTCAAAAGTGCTGTGAACGATATGGCTGAAGTGGAGCTATCTGCTGTCAATATCCATGTGGCAGGTATTGTTCCAGAAAAAAATCACCAAAACCAGATTTGAAAGATCTATTTGATGAGGATTTCCTCAATGACTGATGTTTTGTTAGAATCTAGAAGAGAGCTACGCCAGCGGGCGTTTTCAGGCCTTGATGAGCCTAGAGTATGAAGGGATGCCATTGAGTCTTGTCGCTTTGCTTATACCTATGATAAGGACGAAGAGCTGACAGATGCTGAGGTCAATATCCCAGCCTTTCTACTCAACTTGGTCACAGGAGTATCTCAATCCAAGGAAGAGTTAGATAAGAAAAATCGCCCAGCACTTGAAAGCAGGCTGGACAGTTGAGCGTCTGACCTTGGTGGAAAAAGAATATCCTGCGATTAGGCATCTTTGAAATGACAGAGTTTGATACTCCCGAGCGAGTAGCGGTCAATGAAAGCTATTGAACTTTCAAGCAATTCTCTGATGAAAAAAATCAAGTAAGTTTATCAATGGTATTTTAAGCCAATTTATAACAGAAGAAAAAGACTGAGACGATTGTCTCAGCTTTTTGAGTTTTTGATAGTTGTAGTTGCTGATAATGCTTAAAAAGTTTCCATTATAGCAACCTAGGTCTCAGCTGGTCCTTTTTCCCTATAGGATCATAGCAATCTAGGTCTCGGCTGTTCACTTTTCCTATAGATTCAGTGGTAACCTAGGGCCTCGGCTGTTCACTTTTCCTATAGATTCACGGCAATCTGAGACCTAGGACGCTCTTTTTCATCTCTGTTTATAGGATAAATCGCTTTCGTTTCTTAGGATTTTTACTAGGTTTTTAGAGATGAGGAATGGTCTAGTCAGTCTAAGTAAGAAAAGAAAGAGATAATAGAAAATCGCCTAAAGAGCAATTCTTTAGAAGAGAGTTTTTGAGGGGAATCTTTTTGGATTTAATACCTATTTGAATAGGGGCTATACGGGAAAATTTAAATTGCTGGTAAACATTGATAATGTTGAAAAAAAGTTGCTGTCCGTTTTGTATGGTATTTCTACATATAAACTTTATGGATTAAATAATAATTGCTATAATAGGAGATAGGAAGTATCTAATAGATTGTATTCTTAAAAGCTTTAAGGTACTTGAAAAATTCCAAGAAGAGGAATAGCTTAGAGCAGGTGAATACAAGGATTATTTGCAGATTACAGGAGGATAAGCATGACGATTGTTTTGATTTCAGTTATTATTGCATTTCTATATCATTAAAAATCGCAGAACATTTTTAAGAATAGTTATATTGATTGTATTCTATTTCTATCATTGATTTTTATCTCATTTTATATGGGATTACTATTTCTTACCAATTGACATAGTAATAGCCTTCAGTGGAGTACATTTACTATCAAATTTCTTTGAAAAAGGTAAGAAGTAAGCAATGAAACTGATTTAGAGAGTCACTATAAAATGAAAGTTAAGAAGTTAGGTATTTAAAATGAAACATTTTTTCAGGTCTTGGTGCCATAAACTTTGCTAGTTATCTAATTGCTATAGGTGTAGGATTGGCACCTCTCTTTCACATTTTTATAGTCGGTTCGGAAGTAAGTTTTTGGAAAATAGTATTGTCTATAATAGCTGTACTTTTAATCATAATTTTAACGATTGCGCGAATTTATAGAAGATTTTTCTATGTAGATTAGTTTGATTTCCTTTTAGAATTTGGGAAAACCTTATCTTTCTAAAAAAACGAACAGTGCTATTGAATGCAGGCGATAGGCTAAGGAAAACAGTAGTGACTATGGCGTTAAAAAGGCAATCATGGATTGAACTACATTAAAAAGAGATTGTTAAAGAAAAAGATTTACGGAAGAAATGCTTCTTTTTGATGAGCCTAAAAGAAATTTTTAGTTTCATTATCTTAAACAACAAAGAGAGAGCCGGTGGATTTCGTATGAAAGTAATCTGAAATCATACATAAAGCTTTGGAATAAAAATGATCTATGAAAACCTTTACATTTCGATAGAGAATCTGTATAATAAATACAGAAAACGTTTGCACACGTATTTTTCTATAGGAAAAAAATAAAGGAGTTTTTATTTATGAAAAGAAACTATCATCTACATTCTCGGACCAGTGAAAAGCGTCATTATTTTGGAATTCGTCGCTTGAAAGTCGGAGTAGCATCTGTCGTGATTGCGTCTGGCTTTCTCTTTGGAGGTGCCCAGTTAGTCAAAGCGGATGAGACAAAGGCTACGACTAGCCCAGCAACGGAAACAGTATCAGCTACTAATTCAGAAGCTTTGCCTAAGCCAGCAGATGAAGCAAAAGCCGAGGAAGTGGATAGTTCAGCGCAAAAAGAAAGCGAACAAAAAGGCAATATCGAGAAAAAGCGCCCAGCCTGAGGCAGTAGTAAATCAAGCTGCTCAGCCGACAGAGGGGCAGACTCTGGTGCGACTCCAGAAGCAGCTGGGAAAGAAGCCAAGGAAACAGCTGGGAAAGAAGCCAAGGAAACAGCTGCATCTGACGAGAAAGAAAAGCCAGCGTCAACTGATCAGTCAGAGACATCGACCAAGGATGCTATCGCAGATGGCCATATGCGTTTCCATTTCAAAAATCTACCATCCGAAAATCTGGATAGCTTAGGTTTATGGAATTGGGATGATGTTGAAACCCCTTCTGGTCAAAAGGGAGGCTGGCCGACCGGTGCGACTAGTTTTGCGACAGCTAAAAAGATGATTATGGCTATTACCTTGATGTCAAGATGGCAGAGAAAAGAAGCAAGGTTAGTCTCTTAATCAACAATACGGCAGGTCAAAACATTACGGGTGATAAGACGGTTGAGCTGCTCAGCCCTCAGATGAATGAAGTTTGGTTTGACAAAGACTATAATCCTCATACCTCTGAGCCTTTGAAAGAAGGAATGCTTCGGATCAATTATTATCGCACAGATGGTCAGTATGATAAGAAATCCCTTTGGCTCTGGGGAGATGTGCAAAAATCCAGGTCAAAAATTGGCCTGATGGCGTGGACTTTGAAAAGACTGGGAAATACGGTCGCTACGTAGATGTTCCTCTGAAAGAGGCTGCAAAGATGATTGGCTTCCTGCTTTTAGATGAAAGCAAGTCAGGAGATGATGTGAAGATTCAAAAAAACAGGATTATAATTTTTGCAAATTTGGGTAAGACTAGCCAGATTTTCTTGCGTGATGCGGATCCAACGGTTTATACCAACCCTTACTTTGTCAATGATATCCGCATGACAGGAGCCCAGCATGTTAGCTTGACAGAGATTGAGGCGACCTTCTCTACCTTAGAAAAATGCTAAAAAGAAGATATTCTGAAAAACCTAAAAAATTACCAATAAAGATGGCGGAGAAGTCGCTGTTAAAGATGTGGTTCTGGATCCTAAGAATAAAAAGCGCAAAAAATTAATCGGTGATTTTAACCAAGCTCAGTCACCTTATCTTATCAAATATGGCAACGACCAATTTAAAACCAGCATGAACTGGCAGCTGAAGGACAGTCTTTACAAGTATGATGGTGATTTGGGCGCGCGTGTTTTCTCAAGCGGGCAAACAAGTAGACCCTGACCTTCTGGTCACCGAGTGCGGATCAAGTTGATTTGGTGGTCTATGACAAGGAAGATCAGAACAAGGTCCTTGGGCGCATAGCTATGCAGAAGGGTGAGTCTGGCACATGGACTGGCAGCTTGACGCCTAAGAGCGGGCTAGGTCTTTCTGACTATCGTGGCTATTTCTATCATTATGAAATTAGCCGTGGCGGCAAAAAGGTTCTGGTGCTGGATCCTTATGCTAAGTCTTTAGCTGCTTGGAACAGTGAGGATGCGGACAAGGGGGATGCCTACAAGATTGCCAAGGCAGCCTTTGTAGATCCAAGTGAATATGGACCAAAAGACCTGACCTATGCAACTATTCCGAACTTCAAGAAGCGGGAAGATGCTTTGATTTATGAGGCGCATGTTCGTGATTTTACTTCAGATCCAGCTATCTCAAAGGATTTAAAATCTCAATTTGGAACCTTCTCAGCTTTCATTGAGAAATTGGATTATTTGAAAGACTTGGGAGTGACCCACGTTCAGCTCTTACCAGTTCTGAGTTATTACTTTGTAAATGAGCTGAAAAATGCTGAGCGCATGGACAAGTATGCTTCCAGCAACAGCAACTACAACTGGGGCTATGACCCGCAAAATTACTTCTCGCTGACAGGTATGTATTCGAGCACACCGACAGATCCAGCCAAGCGCATTGAGGAATTCAAAAATCTTGTCAATGAAATTCATAAGCGTGGTATGGGCGTTATCATGGATGTGGTCTATAATCATACGGCCAAGACGTCTATCTTTGAGGACTTGGAGCCCAATTACTACCACTTTATGGATGCGGATGGCACACCGAGAACCAGCTTTGGTGGCGGCCGCTTGGGGACTACCCACTATATGAGCAGACGGGTCTTGGTGGATTCGATCAAGTATCTGACAGAGCAGTACAAGGTAGATGGTTTCCGCTTTGATATGATGGGAGACCACGATGCAAAGTCCATCCAAAAAGCCTTCGAAGAAGCTAAAAAAGCTTAATCCAAATCTCATTATGCTGGGTGAGGGCTGGAAGACCTATGCAGGTGATGAAAATAAAGCTGTCCAGCCTGCTGACCAGTCTTGGATGAAGTCAACAGACACGGTGGCTGTCTTCTCAGATGACATTCGCAACACCTTGAAATCGGGTTATCCAAATGAAGGAACGCCAGCCTTTATCACTGGTGGAAAGCGCAATGTAGAAGATGTTTTCAAGAATATCAAGGCACAGCCAACCAATTTTGAGGCAGATAGCCCAGGGGATGTGATCCAATACATTGCGGCCCATGATAATCTGACCCTCTTTGATATTATTGCCCAGTCGATTAAGAAAGATCCAGCAGTCGCTGCCAATAATCAAGAGATTCATCGCCGCCTGCGTCTGGGAAATCTGATGATGCTGACTTCGCAAGGGACACCATTTATTCACTCTGGTCAAGAGTACGGTCGGACCAAAGCAATTCCGTGATCCTGCCTATAAATATCCTGTCTCTGAAGACAAGGTTCCTAATAAAAGCGCATTTGTTGACCAATGAGGACGGCACACCGTTTGAATACCCGTATTTCATTCATGATTCTTATGATTCGAGCGACGCGGTCAATCATTTTGACTGGACCAAGGCGACTGATGCGGAGAAATTCCCAGAAAATGCCAAGAGTCGTGCTTATATGAGGGGCTTGATTAGTCTGCGGAAATCAACGGACGCCTTTACCCGCAGCTCCAAAGCAGAAGTAGATCAAAATGTGACCCTCATCACCCAGCCTGGCAAGGATGGCGTTGAGAAAGAAGACCTTGTCCTTGGCTACCAAGTGGTTGCTTCGAATGGCGATATTTATGCAGTCTTTGTCAATGCGGATAAAAAGGAGCGAAACTTCAACTTTGGTGAAACCTACAAGCATCTAGCAGGTGCAGAGGTTGTGGTTGATGGCAATAGCGCAGGCGTTTCTGCTATTTCAAATCCAGCAGGTGTCACTAGAAACAGTAATGGATTGACTCTAGCTCCGCTGACAGCGATAATTTTGCGGATTAAAAAGGCGAGTCCAGCTCAAGAAGAAAAAGCCTCAAGATACAAGTAAAGACATCCAGCAAAAATCCGTCTCAAGGCAGCGTTAAGGAGCTTCAAAAAGAACAAAGCCCTAGACCTAGCTTGTCGAATAAGCTTGTTCAAGTTCCATCTGCTACTACATCTCCATCTTCAGAGAGTCAAAAACAACTTGCTGCAGAGCCACAGCAGGACAAAGTAAGTCCTACTGAGACTGCTTCGACAGAAAAAGTCTTGCCGAAAACGGGCACAGAAACTTCTCTGCTGGCGATTTTGGGTGGTTCTCTTGCCTTCTTGGCTGGCTTGCTCGCTTTTAGAAAGAAGCAATAAAGTGAGAGTGGGACAGAAATCGGTAATTCGTTAGAATTCGATTTCGTCGTCCCACCTCCGCACAGTTGAGTAGGGCTGTAAAGCTGATGAGATCAGCGTAGTAGAGCCCACTCAATCACTGCGTCTTGCTCGACATTCCAAAAGACAATTGAGAGGCCAGGACTTTTGTCCCAAACTCAGCAGTTGTAGAAATCCATGTTTCTCAGCCGTGATAGATAAAAATACGACTTCCATTTTTGGAAGTCGTATTTTCTGATTTATAGGGATTGAATGAAAATTACACACTTTTACCAGGCAAGAGGTTCACAGGCAGGAAGTAGCCGGTTGTTGTGACTTCTTGCTTGTCAATTTTTTGTAGCAGTAAATCGACCAGAAGTTTGGCAATCTCCTTCAGTGGCTGTTTAATAGTCGCTAGTTGAGGGATAATAATTTTCGACAAAATAAGTTCCGTCGTAGCCGATGATTTTTAAATCTTTAGGAATCTGGATGCCTAGCTCCTGAGCGACTTTCATCACTAAAATGGCTGTCAAATCATCTGAAGCAAAGATAGCATCTGGCTTCTCATGGGTTAAAATATGCTTGATTTCCATTTCCTTTCGGACGGGAGAATAATCGCTGGATACATTGATGATTGGAGCGTCTGGCAGGACAGAGGCAAAGCCAGCATGGCGCAGGCCAGTTGGGGAATTGGAGTTGTCATTGCCGGTGATCATGATGATATTTTTGAGCGCCAGACTTTACCAAGGTCTGAGCAGCCAGCACCCCGCCGCCATAGTTGTCTGAGGAGACAACTGGAATATCTGGTGAAAGGTTACGGTCAAGAAATGATAGAGCAGTTACGCGATTATAGTCTTCGATGCCTAGATTGTGACTGCCGGAGATGATACCATCCACCTGATTAGCCTCGAGCATCTCAAGGTACTCACGCTCCTTGTCTGAGTCATGCTCGCTATTGCAAATGATGGTTTTATAACCCTGTTTAAAGAGCTCATGCTCCAATTTACCAATCAATTCTGCGTAAAAAACATTGCTGATATTAGGGAAGATGAGTCCAATTAGCTTGGCTGATTTTCCTTGGAGGCTGCGCGCCAGATTGTTGGGCTTGTAGGCCAATTCTCGCATGGCTGCCTCAACCTTGGAAATCGTTTTGTCGGACAAGTAGCCTTTCCTGTTGATGACGCGGGAAACAGTTGTAGGGCTGACTCCTGCTAGTTTTGCTACATCAGTTAGCTTTGCGACCATAATCTAATTCATAGTAAGTACCGGTTGGATTGCCTTTGGTAATGGCAATGCCTGTCTGGTCTTCTCTCGGGAAGACACGGCCGGAAAATACTTTCTCTCCTTTATTGATGAAAATTTCAAAAATTGATTTATCGATGAAGATAGTAGCGCTTGTGGCTTCTTTGCCAATATCACAGCTTCGGCTGGTTCCAAAGTCCAGAGAAAAATGGATCACCCGCCTGACTGCGGTCAACTGTCACTTTCCCTGCCTTGAGGTCGAAGTTGATGCGTAGCCCTTGCCGTCCTTGTCTGCAAAGAGGACGATTTCGTGTTCGGTATCCGCAGCGAGATTTAGCTCTAGTTCGTAGCTGTTCTTGCTTTCTGCCAAAGCAGCGAAAGGCTGTTCTTCTGCTCGTAAGTCTTTGATAGCAGGCACTGGGTATTGGTAGAGCTTGCCATCTTTCAGACTTAATTCCTTGACGAGAGAGAAGGCACCTTGATGATCGAAGCGGTCAGATGGGTATTCGACATCAGGCAAGCCTAGCCAGCTGACAGCCAGAGCGCGACCGTCAGGCGCGTTAAAAAGCTTGGGTCGCGTAGCAGTCGAAACCGTAGTCCAGATTTTGGATAGGGGCTAGGATTAATCATAGCAGCTTGATTTGTGTCAAACGATTGACCTATTTTATACATATTTGGATAAATGTTGCCATAGTCCAGTACGTCCTTAGACAAACCTTGAGGGCAATAGAGCAGGATTGGCTGGTCGTTGATAAAGACTAGATTAGGACACTCCATCATATAGGCCGTCTTGTCATTGGCAAAGTTCAAATCACCGACGACTTCCCAGTTGGTATAGTCATTGTCAACAGCCTTGTAAAGCTTGACATAGCCTTGCTTGTCCAGATTTTGCCCACCAACAATAGCATAGAACTGCCCTTTGTAATTGAAAATCTGCGGATCACGGAAGTGGTCGGTTGCTTCGGCAGGTTGCTCAATCAAGACCTTGTCAATTTTTTCGAGCTTGCCTGATTTGTCTAACAAGGCACCGATTTGATAGGGGTGACGCACCCAATTCTCATCACGAACATTGCCAGTGTAGAAGAGGAAGAGCTTGTCGCCAAACTGCATGGCAGAGCCAGAATAGGCACCATGACTGTCCAGAGTAGTATCTGGCAGCACTCGAAGGCCAGTTTCAGTGAAGTGAACTAGGTCATCACTTTCTAATTGAACCCAGCACTTGAGACCGTGGGCTGCCCCGAAAGGAAAGTTTTGGTAGAAAACCACCCATTTTCCGTCAAAATAGGAAAAACCATTGGGGTCATTGAGCAGACCAGTTTGAGGCTCCACATGATAGCTGGCCCGCCAAGGAGATTTAGCGATGTTTTCTTTGATCTGCTGTACCTCTTCCTGAGTCCAGTCTTCATAATGTTTGTAGCGTTTTTCAGTCGTCCAAGCCAATCTTTTTGTCCTCCGAATCATATTATTTCTTATTACTATAGTAAACGTTTTCTGCTGAAAAATCAACATTTAATAGTAAAAAATATTTTTCTGCAAAACGCTTGACATATCTCTGAATCATGGTAAAATAATATTCGTAAAAGGTGATAAAATCGCTTTCAAAAAGTTTTACAATATTTTTATAAGGAGATTTTTTGCAAATGAACAATACTGAAATTGCAAAAAGGTCATCAGAAGCCTTGGGTGGACGTGAGAACGTTAACAGTGTAGCCCACTGTGCGACTCGTCTGCGCGTTATGGTTAAAGATGAAGGAAAAATCGACAAAAATACTGTCGAGAATCTAGAAAAAGTTCAGGGTGCTTTCTTTAACTCAGGCCAATACCAAATCATCTTTGGTACAGGTACAGTTAATAAAATCTATGACGAAGTTGTAGCACTTGGCTTGCCAACTTCATCAAAAGATGACATGAAAGCTGAAGCTGCTAAGCAAGGGAATTGGTTCCAACGCGCCATCCGTACATTCGGTGACGTATTTGTACCAATCATCCCAGTTATCGTAGCAACTGGTCTCTTCATGGGGGTTCGTGGGCTATTGACTGCCCTTTGGTATGACACTTCCAGATGATGTAACAACCTATACTCAAATCTTAACAGATACAGCCTTCATTATCCTACCAGGTCTGGTAGTTTGGTCAACCTTCCGTGTATTCGGTGGAAATCCAGCGGTTGGTATCGTTCTTGGTATGATGCTTGTTTCAGGCTCACTTCCAAATGCTTGGGCTGTTGCTTCTGGTGGTGAAGTGACTGCAATGAAATTCTTCGGCTTCATCCCAGTCGTTGGTTTGCAAGGTTCTGTTCTTCCAGCTTTCATTATCGGGGTTGTCAGAGCTAAGTTTGAAAAAAAGCTGTCCGTAAGGTTGTGCCAGATGTCTTGGATCTTTTGGTCACACCATTTGTAACCCTTTTGGTGATGTCAATTCTTGGACTTTTTCGTGATTGGACCAGTCTTCCACGTTGTTGAAAACTACATCCTTATTGGTACAAAAGCTATTCTTGGTTTGCCATTCGGTCTAGGTGGTTTGCTGATCGGTGGAGTTCACCAATTGATTGTCGTATCAGGTGTACACCATATCTTCAACTTGCTTGAAGTACAATTGCTTGCAGCTGACCATGCTAACCCATTCAACGCCATCATCACAGCTGCTATGACAGCTCAAGGTGCTGCAACTGTCGCTGTTGGTGTTAAAACTAAAAATCCTAAACTTAAAAACTCTTGCCTTCCCAGCTGCTCTCTCTGCCTTCCTTGGTATTACAGAGCCTGCCATCTTCGGGGTTAACTTGCGTTACCGCAAACCATTCTTCCTTTCATTGATCGCTGGTGCTGTCGGTGGTGGCTTGGCTTCTATCCTTGGTCTTGCTGGTACTGGTAATGGTATCACCATCATCCCAGGTACAATGCTTTACATCAGTAATGGACAACTCTTCCAATATCTCTTCATGGTAGCTGTATCATTTGCTCTTGGTTTTGCCCTTACTTACATGTTTGGTTACGAAGATGAAGCTGAAGTTGCTACAAATGCTACTACAGAGCGCCTTGTCGAAGAAGAAACAACTGGTAATGTTCCAGCGGCTCTCCAAGATGAAACAATCATTTCTCCAATCGTTGGTAGTGCAGTAGCTTTGAGCGATGTAAATGATCCTGTTTTCTCAAGCGGAGCAATGGGTCAGGGATTGCGATCAAACCAACTGAAGGTGTCGTTTACGCCCCAGCTGATGCAGAAGTGACAATTGCTTTTGCGACAGGCCATGCCTATGGTTTGAAGACAGCTAATGGTGCTGAAATCCTGATCCACGTTGGTATTGACACAGTGTCTATGAATGGCGAAGGATTTGATCAAAAAGTTTCTCAAGGTTCTAAAGTCAAAGCTGGCGATATTATTGGAACTTTTGATTCAGCTAAAAATCGCAGCAGCTGGTCTGGATGACACGACTATGGTTATCGTGACTAACACAGCTGACTACGCATCTGTGACTCCAGTAGCAGAAGGAACTGTTGCTAAAGGCGATGCGATTATTGAAGTGAAGGCTTAATCTTAGCTATAGAAAGTCAACAAAAGGAAAACGAACAACTTATGTTTGTTCGTTTTTTTACTTGAGTCTAAGATTTACAGAGGAAAAATCTAAAATATAGAGCCATTTCAATAGGGAAATATGCTATAATGGAGTATAAAGAATACAAGAGGTGTTTGAAATGACAAAATTGTACGGAAGTTTAGAAGCCGGTGGAACGAAGTTTATCTGTGCTGTGGGCGATGAAAATTTTAATGTTGTAGAAAAACACAGTTTCCTACAACTACGCCGATTGAGACGTTAGATAAAAACGATTGAATTTTTCTCTCGTTTTGACAATTTAGCAGGTCTGGCAGTCGGTTCTTTTTGGTCCAATTGATATTGACCCTAATTCAAAAAACATATGGCTACATTACGACAACTCCAAAACCACATTGGGCTAATGTGGATATCGTGGGAGCGCTTCGTCGCGCTTTGAGATGTGCCAATCTACTTTTACGACAGATGTCAACAGCTCTGCCTATGGTGAAGTTGTAGCCCGTAACAATGCCGGTGGTCGCGTTGAAAATCTGGTTTATTATACGATTGGAACAGGGATTGGTGCTGGTGCTATCCAACGTGGTGAATTTGTTGGGGGTACAGGCCATCCAGAGATGGGACACTACTATGTAGCTCAGCACCCGATGGATGTGGAAAAAGGCTTTAACGGCGTCTGTCCTTTCCACAAGGGCTGTTTGGAAGGCTTAGCAGCTGGTCCTAGCTTAGAAGCGCGGACGGGTGTGCGTGGTGAAAATATCGAGCTCAATAACTCTGTCTGGGATATTCAGGCTTACTATATTGCGCAGGCAGCTATTCAAGCAACGGTGACGTTCCGTCCGGATGTCATTGTCTTTGGTGGTGGTGTGATGGCGCAGCAGCACATGCTAGACCGTGTCCGTGAGAAATTCACTGTCCTGCTCAATGGTTACCTGCCAGTGCCAGATGTGCGTGATTACATTGTTACACCGGCTGTAGCAGGAAATGGCTCAGCTACACTAGGAAATTTTGTTCTCGCAAAAGATATTAGCGAACGCTATGCAAAATAAGTAAACAAGGCGTTGAGAGTGTTCAAATAAACTAAGGAGGCTGAGATAGGGAATCCAGCCTCTTCCATTTGAGGTGAAATATGCAACAAGCAATTGTGAAAGATCCTTTCTTTTTACAGCAAAAATCAGTCCCTGCCACGAAAGCTGATTTATTCTTGGCTCAGGATTTGCTGGATACCTTGTTGGCTCATAGAGAGTCTTGTGTTGGCCTTGCTGCCAATATGATTGGCTTCCAAAAGCGGGTGATTATTTTTATGTATGGTATGTTGCCCATGGTCATGTTTAATCCAGTTCTCATTCAGAAATCAGGAGCTTATGAAACGGAAGAAGGCTGTCTGTCTTTGACAGGCAGTCGGTCAACCATTCGTTACCAGAAAATCACTGTCGAATATCTGGACCAGAATTGGCTGAAGAAGACCATCGCTTTAGAGGATTTCCCAGCGCAAATCTGCCAGCATGAATTGGATCATTTGGAAGGAATTCTCATATAGGAAATATATCTGGAAAGGATAGGAATAGAATGAAAGTATATCAGCGCGATGGAGCAAAATTTTATGCCATAGGCTTTCTCTTACTCTTTGCTATTTTTTTATCATGGCTTTTGTATCTATGGATAAGGCCTCCCTTGAGTCAACAAGTCAAAATAGTAGCAATCAACTGGTTCATAGGAGCCCTACCAGCAAAGAAGACCAAAGAAGCAGCCAGACTACTGAAGAAAGTAACAATATGCTCAATCCAGTCTATTGGGGAATGGGCATAACCGCTATTTTTATGTTTGTTCTATGCTATGTTTCGAATCATAAACCACCGATTTTAGAGATGGATGAGATGGGAATAAGGCTGAAAGGCTTATCTGCTAAAAGAGAGAGTACTTCTTGTGGCAGGAGATTGAGCAAATTGAATACGATATCTATCGATCTACGTCAGAACCGGGCAGTCGAATTTTATATTTCTATCCTAAAAATCAAGAGGAGAGTGCTGTCTTTTGGACTTGGATGATGTGAAAAATGCTAGCTTCAATGAACTTCATCAAGAAATTTCCCAACTTGCTCCGCATATCAAGTGGCTTTTTCCGTAGAAATGTGACGAAGAAGGTTATTCTAGAGCAGGGATTTGCTACTATTGTTTCGGTTAAAAATATTAAGATTAAAAAACTTTGGATTGGTAGAACTGGGACTCTTGGTTCCAGTTTATTTTTTTATTAAAAATAGTTCTCATGGAAACTTTTTTCTTGACTTTTCTTTTTCTTGTGTTAAAATAGTTCTCACGAAAACTATTTTTTTACAAAGGATACAGGTATGGATAAGCCTTTACTGGAATTGAAGCGTTTTGGACGAAAGATTCATCTCATAGCGGAAAAAGCTTGCCAAGGAGCAAGGGATTGAGTCCATGGCTGGGCCTCAGGGGCAGGTCTTGCATATTGTCGCCTGTCGTATGGAAGAGGGGAAGGATACCCTTATCAAGGATATTGAGCAGGAGTTGGATATTTCCAAATCGGTGGCCTCTAACTTAATGAAAAGGATGGAGAAGAATGGCTTTTATCAAGCTGGAAATGGGCAAGACAGACAAGCGGGCCAAGTATATCCGCCTTTACTCCGCAGTCGCAGGAAAGAATGAAGAAAAATCCACGACTTTTTGGTGAAATAGACCGGTCTATTTTTGAATGGTGTTTCTGAGCAGGAGCTACTGATTTTTTTCACAAGTCATGGCCAAGTTCTATCAGAATATCGCAAGTTTAGAAAATGGAGGGAAAGATGATTAAGCTATTTAAACGGCTGACGGTAAGGGAAGTGAGCATGATTGTTCTCAGTGTGCTCTTCACCTTCCTAACGGTATTTTTGGAATTAGAAGTTCCGACCCTATATTTCGACGATTACAGAGCTACTACAAACGCCGGGAACAGTTTTAGCAGATTTGTGGGAACCGGGATTGAAAATGCTTAGCTTATCCTTTGCTAGTTTGCTGTCAGCTATTGTGGTTGGTTTTTGCCGCTCGTATAGCAGCTAGCTTTTACCCAGAGTTTGCGGAGCGATATTTTCAACCGTGTGCTAGACTATTCGCAGACGGAGATTAAGAAATTTTCGATTCCTAGTTTGCTGACTCGGACGACGAATGACATTACTCAGGTACAGACCTTAATCACCATGGGGGTTACAGGTGGTGACCAGGGGGCCGATTATGGCGATTTGGGCCATGACCAAGATTATTAGCAAGTCCGAGAACTGGCTGATTGCTGTTCTGATTGCTGTGATTGTCAATGTTCTAATGACAGTAGTTTTGGTTACACTGGCCTTTCCCAAGCAGTCAGTGGCGCAGCGTTTGGTCGATAAGCTAAATAGCGTCACTAGAGAGAGTCTGACTGGGATTCGCGTGGTCCGAGCTTACAATGCGGAGGATTATCAGGATGAGAAATTTGCGGCGGCTAATGATGAAGTAACTCGCCTTAACCTCTTCATTAATCGTCTGATGGCCATAATGAATCCAGTTATGATGGGGATTTCTAGCGGTTTGACACTGGCGATTTACTGGATTGGTGCTTATCTGATTCAGGAGGCTGGTCTGCAGGAGCGTCTCCCGCTCTTCAGTGATATGGTCGTCTTTATGTCCTATGCTATGCAGGTTGTGATGGGCTTCTTGCTCATGGGTGCCCTCTTTATCGTCCTGCCTCGGACCATTGTATCGGCTGGCCGGATTAATGAAGTGCTGGACCTGCATTCTTCTATTACCAGTCCGGAACAGCCTAAGGCAGCAGCGGATAGCAAAGGGAGAGGTGGTCTTTCGAGATGTGTCCTTCCGCTATTCTAAGAATTCTGAAGCGGTCATTGAGCATGTCAGCTTTACAGCGCATGCTGGTGATACTGTAGCCTTTATCGGTTCAACCGGTTCAGGGAAATCCACACTAGTCAATCTCATCCCTCGTTTCTACGATGTGACAGAAGGAGAGATTCTGGTAGATGGTGTCAATGTTCAGGATTACCAGCTAGAAGACCTACGCAATAAGGTCGGCTACATCCCGCAAAAAGGCGGTGCTCTTCTCTGGTGATATTGAGAGCAATCTGGACTTCGGTCAAAGCAAAGAAAGCCCGCTGGATGAGCAGAAAATGTGGGATGCTCTTGACCTGGCACAGGCTAAGCCCTTTGTCCAAGAGAAGGAAAAGGGGCTGAAAGCTGAAGTGGCTCAAAGCGGAACCAACTTCTCTGGTGGCCAGCGTCAGCGCTTGGCCATTGCTAGAGCCTTGGCTCGTAAGCCAGAAATCCTCATCTTTGACGACTCCTTCTCAGCGCTAGACTATAAGACAGACCGCATTTTGCGCAAGGAACTGGCTGAGCGAACACAGGATATGACCAAGCTGATTGTAGCGCAGCGGATTTCTACTATCATGGATGCGGATCAAATCTTGGTATTGGATGCTGGTAAGGTAGTCGGTCAAGGTACTCACCGAGAGCTTTTTGGAAAATAACGCGGTTTTATCAAGAAATTGCCTACTCACAACTATCCAAGGAGGAATTAGAAAATGGAAAATAAGAAGCCTTCATTATTTAACCAGATGCGGCCTTATCTCAAGGGCTTCCAGCTTCCTCTTGCTTTGGCATTTGTGGGAGCTGTCTTGTCAAACATTATCACGGTCTACGGGCCAAATAAATTAAAAGAAATTACTAATCTTATTTCAGAAGGTCTGGGCAGCAATATTGATTTAAAAAGCTGTGTCTCAGATTGCCTTTCTCCTCGCTATTCTATATGCAGTCGGAGCTCTGCTCAACTACGGTCAGTCCTTTGTCATCAGTACGGTTGTCCAGTATTTCTCCAAGCGGTTACGGACGGCCATTGCGGAGAAAAATTAACAAGCTTCCCTTGAGCTATTTCGATGGTCATTCTCAGGGGGATACGCTGTCGCGCGTGACCAATGACGTGGATACGGTAGGCCAATCTCTCAACCAGAGTTTAGGGAAGTGTTATCTCTTCTAGCTTGCTTTTGGTGGCGGTGGTTTTGACTATGTTCTTTATGAACTGGATTTTAGCTTTGGTGACCATTTTGGCTACTGTAGTCGGTTTTGTCTTTGTCGGCCTCATCATGGGCAAGTCTCAGGGCTATTTCACTGCCCAACAAAACGATTTGGCTGCTGTTAACGGTTATGTAGAGGAAATGTACTCGGGGCATAATGTCGTTATCAGCTATAATGCCATTGAACAGTCAAAGGAACGCTTTGCAGTTCTCAATCATAATCTCTATAATAGTATTTGGAAGTCTCAATTTATCTCTGGCATGATGATGCCGCTCATGTTCTTTACAGGGGAATTTCGCCTATGTGCTGGTTATTTTTGGTCGGTGCTGCTCTGGCGATTAATGGCTCTATTAGCATTGGGATAATTGTTGCCTTTATGGTTTATGTGCGGACCTTCTCTCAGCCTTTGTCACAGATTGCCCAAGGTATCACTGTTTTGCAGCAGGCTGGTGCAGCACTGGTTCGTGTCCTTGAATTTCTAGCTGAGCCTGAGATGGAAGACGAGCAGCATAAAGAGCAGCAGCTTACTGCTGTAAAGGGAGATGTTGCTTTTTGAAGAGGTCTTTTTGGCTACAAAGCCAGACCAGACGATTATTCATGATTTCTCAGCGCAGGCCAAAGCCGGACAGAAGATTGCTATTGTCGGTCCGACGGGTGCTGGTAAGACGACCATCGTTAATCTGCTCATGAAGTTCTATGAAATTGACAAAGGGCGTATCAGCATTGATGGTATAGATATTAAGGATATGAAACGCTCCGAGGTTCACGATGCCTTTTCAATGGTCTTGCAGGATACCTGGCTCTTTGAAGGAACTATCCGAGAGAACTTGATTTATAATCAGGAGCATGTCACGGATGAAGCAGTTATCGCTGCAGCGAAGGCGGTCGGTGTTCATCACTTTATCATGACTCTGCCACAGGGCTATGATACAGTGTTGGATGATACGGTTAACTTATCGGTTGGTCAGAAGCAGCTGCTGACCATCGCTCGTGCTCTGCTGAAAGATGCACCGCTCTTGATCTTAGATGAGGCAACTTCGTCAGTCGATACGCGGACGGAGGAGCTGATTCAAAGAGCTATGGACAAACTTATGGAGGGTCGGACTTCCTTTGTCATTGCTCACCGCCTGTCCACTATCCGTAATGCGGATCTTATCTTGGTCATGCGCGATGGAAATATCATCGAGCAGGGCAACCACGATGAACTCATGGGAGCAGAATGGCTTCTATGCGGACCTCTATAATAGTCAGTTTGAGGAAGGTGAAGTAGCTTAAGGATAGCAATGGAATATTCTGCTATAAAAATGGCACAGCTTAGGCTGTGCTTTTTGTAACCAATTTCTTATATGAAAGTTAGAAATTTTGCCTGTTTTATTTAAGGCCGCTTTTAAAAATTTTTCATTTGATCTGCTTGGTCATTTTAGAGATTGCAAGGATGCATTTTTACATGAGGTTGATTTCGAAACGCTATTTACCAGTTTAGCCAAGTATGATAAAATAGAAAAGTCGCAGTATTAAGAAATTAAGGAGACAATGATGAAAAAAGTATTTAAATACACGGCCTTGCTTATGGCAGGGATGAGCTTAACCGCCTGTGCTTTGCTTCCAAGTCCAAATAAAAAACATTCTGGTAAGCCAAGTCAGGAAACGACTGTCAAAAATCAGCCAGCAATGGGCAGGTTGATATCCAAATTAAGGATGGCCAGTTCATTATGCCAAGCAACGGATCAGCTGATGCCAAATACTTGGCCTTGTCTTTGGAAATTAAGAATAAAACAAATGATAAGATCATGATTTCCTCTTCAGACATTGGTTTTTATGATTCAGAGGGAGAGAAGATCCAGCCGGTCGGAGTCTATGACGACAAAGAAAACTTTTAAAAACACTGAGCTATGAAGATTTAGCGGAAGGAAAGACTCTTTCTGGTAATCTGGTCTTTAAGGTTGAAGATGGCAAGAAATATGAACTTCACTATGAGAAGAAATCCTACGGCTCCGATGAAAAAAACAGAAAGCCATCAAACTAAAGGTTGATCCTGCGAAATATCCGAATCACGTTGACGAATCAGAAAAATTAGCTTCTGATTACCTCAATGCTGTTTTCTTGGGAGGAGAAGCCAAGACAAAATCCTCCAAAGACAAAAGGCGATTTGGTTTTAGGCGGCGATTTGGAGCAAGATAAAAAAAGATTATAGAGCAGCCTTTGCAGCAGATTTCACACGTAAATTGCATGATTATCCATTTAGTGATGATGAAATCAATGCTTTCATTGATGCCTATGTGAAAAGTAATGCCAAACGCTCAGAAATTGATTACACAGTAGCGCAGTACATGCCAAAATTCAATCGTTATCAAGATCAAACCGAGAACGGTCAGTCTAAATAAAACCATGTATACCTACCGTCAAGATTTTTTTATGATAAGCATCGTTCTGAATATGGAAGTCTGAGTGATGTCTATAAAGCTACCGATAAGAGCTATGCTAATGACATGATGGCTGGAATGGATTCGCGTCCTCTCCTTACACCAGAACGAGATTATCAGTTGAAATTTGTCAAAACAGATGGCAAGTGGGTTCTAGAGCGTGATTATTCTTATGAATCTATCGTCAGAGCTTTTTGAGGGCGATATATCCTAATAGCAAAATTAGAGGGCAGATGCTTCATTCTGCTCTCTATTTTATTTTGTTTCCCTAGCCTAGCTTTTGTGTCTATACTGGAGGGGTAGATATGCAGAGTAAAGGAGTCTAGCATGATTCTATGATAAATTAGTAAAAAAACACGGCATTATCTCCATCAGCATCCAGAGCTGTCTGGCTAGAATATGAAACAACGGCTTTTCTAAGCCGTTATTTGCAAGACTTGGGGGATAAAAAAATCTTGGACTCTGGCCTAGAGACGGGCTTGATTGCCGAAATCGGTCAGGAGAGCCAGTCATCGCCCTATGAGCAGATATTGATGCCCTGCCCATTTTAGAAACAGACAGGTCTGCCTTACGCTCAGCAAAAATCCTGGTGTCATGCATGCCTGCGGTCATGATTTTTCATCAGACTAGTCTTTTTGGGAGCGGCGGAGTTGCTCAAGGCTATGGAAGAAGATTTACAGGAACCATTCGATTGATTTTTCAGCCAGCTGAGGAAACCTCCCAAGGAGCCAGTCAAGTTCTGGCTACGGGTTTTGCTGGATGATGTAGTTGCGATTATCGGTTTTCACAATATGCCCCAGTTAAAAAGCCGGGCAAATGGCCTTGAAGCCGGGAGCTATGATGGCAGGCGTGGAAAAGTTTAAGGTGACTGTGGAGGGAGTCAGCAGCCATGCGGCTCGGCCGGACCTGGGAGTGGATACGGTGCTGACCCTGACCAGCATGATTCAAAAATCTTCAAGCTCTGGTTTCTCGGACTGTCTCTCCCTTTTGAGCCGGTTGTTTTATCGGTGACCCACATTGAGGCTGGGGCGACTTGGAATGTCTTGCCGCAAAATGGCTTCTTTGAAGGCACGATTCGTTGTTTTAATTCTGATTTGCAAAAAGCGTTTGAAGGCAGATTTTTATCCGTATTGTGGAGCATACGGCGGAGAACTTCGGTGCTAAGGTCGCCATTGTCTGGGATCAGACTCCGCCAGTGACCTATAATGATCCAGAATTAGCCGAGCTTATTTTTAAAAATTCTCAGAATATCGGGGAGCTATTGACTGCCCAGCCGTCTTCAGCTGGCGAAGACTTTGCCTTTTACCAAGAAAAAATCCCTGGTGTCTTTGCTTTTATCGGCTCAAATGGTGCAGCAGATGCGCCTGACCTGCACCATGATAGCATGACGATTGATGATGCAGCCTTTCAGGTCTCTGTGCCTTACTATGTCGAAAACGCCCTCTTCCTCCTCAAGCACTATAAGAAATAACTATAGTCTTTCATAAAAATAAGAACTAGGCAAGCTCCTCTTCTTTTGTTATCATAGAAAAACAAGATTTCGATATTTTCAAATAGTTTGAATAATCGAATCAGTGATAAAGAAAATCTATCACCTTGATAAAAAAAATATAATGGTCAGGATTTTCGACTTTTGGTATGATAGAAACATGCTCTTTAGGGAGGAGATAGAGATATGAATATTAAAAATATTGAAATATACTGCCACTGCTGTGGTAGGAAGTCTTACAGTTGGGCTGCTTGTAGCCTGCTCGTCTTCTGCAAGTAAAGATAGTACTACAAAGAAAAAGACGATTGAAGTCGGAACGGTTGGAACAACTAAGCCTTTTCTCTTATGAGGATAAGGACGGAAAAACTAACTGGTTACGAAATTGAAGTGCTTCATGAAATCTTTAAAGGTTCAGATAAGTACGAAGTCAACTTCAACAAAAAACCAAATGGGCTTCTGTTTTCTCTGGCTTGGACAGTGACCGCTACCAAATCGGTGCCAATAACATCAGTTATTCAGAAGACCGTGCTGGTAAATACCTCTATACCAACCCTTACGCTAAAAACCCAACCGTCTTGGTGGTTCGTAAAGGAGTGAATATCAAGTCGCTGGACGATATCGGAGGCAAGTCTACTGAGGTTGTTCAAGGTACTTCAACAGCTAAGCAGTTGGAAAAGTACAATGAAGAGCACAGTTCAAACCCAACAACTATCAACTATACAGATGGTACAATCCAGCAAATCTTGGCTAATTTGAATGATGGCCGCTCAGACTACAAGATCTTTGAGCGTATCACAGTAGATACTATCATCAAAGACCAAGGTTTAGATAATGTCGAAGTGATTGAACTTCCAAGTGACCAACAACCCTATGTCTATCCGATCCTTGCTTCAGGACAAGAAGAGCTTCAAACCTTCATGAACAAGCGGATCAAGGAACTCTACGAGGATGGAACACTTGAAAAAAATTATCAAAAGAATTCTTTGGCGGCACTTATTTGCCAGATGCCAAGGGATATCAAGTAAGTTCTGATTTTCTTTGACCTAAGCAATCGGAACTAACTTACAACCCTTTCACTAGAAAAATATATTTTATAAGGAGATTATCTCATGAAATTGAAAAAATGGTTTGGTGCAACAGCACTCTTAGCTGTAGCAGCATTTGGTTTAGCAGCTTGCTCGTCTTCAACATCAAAAACGCTAAGTCAGCAGACAGTGCAACAGTGATTGTAAAAAGTTGGTGTGATGAGCCTCAGCGATACAGAAGAAGCACGTTGGAACAAGGTTCAGGAAATCCTTGATAAGGATAAAGCAGGTGTTAAATTGGAGTTCACCCAATTTACAGACTATTCTCAGCCTAACCAAGCAGTTCGCGATGGCGATGTGAGACATCAATGCCTTCCAACACTACTACTACTTGAAAAACTGGAATAAAGAAAACAATGCTGACTTGGTGTCTGTAGCAGATACTTATATCGCACCAATCCGTCTTTACTCTGGTACTAAAGATGGCAAAAACAAATATACTGATGTAAAAGATATTCCAGAAAACGGAAGCATTGCCGTACCAAACGATGCAACAAACGAAAGCCGTGCTTTGAACCTTCTTCAAGCAGCTGGTTTGATCAAGTTAGACGTGGATTCAACGAAGCTTGCGACTGTTGCTAACATCAAAGAAAACAAGAAAAACTTGAAAATTTCTGAATTGGATGCTTCTCAAACAGCAGCTTCTCTTACTTCTGTAGATGCAGCGGTTGTCAACAATACCTTCGTTCGTGAAGCTGGTATTGACTACAAGAGCGCTCTTTACAAAAGAAAAGACAGATGAAAAATTCTAAATTGTGGTACAACCTGATTGCTGCTAAGAAAGATTGGGAAAAAATCTGACAAGGCAGATGCCATCAAGAAAAATCATCAAGGCTTACCATACTGACGAAGTTAAAAAAAGTCATTGAAGAATCTTCAGATGGTATGGATCAACCAGTTTTGGTAAGATTTTATAGAAAATAATTGAAGATAGAAAGGGCGGGGAATGGATTTCTCCAGCCCTTTATCTGCTATTAGTTAGAGTTTTTATCAGCGAAGATAATTTAGCAATATTAAAACGCTGAGTCAAAGACTTACATGACAACAAGTCTTTTGATCTTTCGTGAATCATAGCAGATAATCTTTAAACAGATGCGATTAGTAGGAGTTACACATGCCTTTCTCAACTGAGAGTGAACAAATTAAAAAGTTTGAAAATGATGAGGGTGGCCCAACACTATTTTTGAAGTGTTGCGGACTTTGATTTCTAAAAAGTCTATCTTTGCCCAGCAAATTGGGCTCAAGGAGGTAGCTACCTATCTGGGAGAAATTTTCACTGCCGCAGGTGCTAAAGTGATGATTGATGACAGTTACACGGCTCCCTTTGTATTGGCAGAATTTCAGTCGGACAATCCTGAGGCCAAGACTATCATTTTCTATCACCACTATGATACAGTTCCGGCCGATAATGACCAACCTTGGACCAACGACCCCTTTACTCTGTCGGTCCACTACGGTGTCATGTATGGCCGCGGAGTCGATGATGACAAGGGACACATCACTGCGCGTTTGACAGCGGTGCGTAAGTATATCCGAGAGCATGGTTCGCTGCCAGTCAATATCATCTTCATGATGGAGGGAGCAGAGGAGTCAGCTTCGACAGACTTGGATAAATATCTGGCCAAGCATAAGAAACAATTGCGGGGAGCAGATCTGCTGGTTTGGGAGCAGGGCACGCGTAATAATTTAGGCCAGCTTGAAATTTCTGGTGGAAATAAGGGCATTGTCACCTTTGATATGTCTGTTCGCAGTGCGGAAGTCGATATCCATTCTAGCTATGGCGGTGTCATTAATTCAGCTTCTTGGTACTTGATGGATGCTATCTCTAGCCTGCGTAGTGCTGACGGTCGAATTTTGGTGGAGGGTATCTATGAGCAAGTACAGGAGCCCAATGAGCGAGAGCTAGCTTTGATTGCCCGGTACGCTCTGGAAGACACCAGAAGAGTTGAAGGAAATTTACGGCCTTCAGCTTCCAGTCTTGAAAGAGGACAGGCAGGAATTCCTCCGTCGCTTCTATTTTGAGCCAGCCATTAACATTGAAGGCTTCGGTTCGGGCTATCAGGGGCAAGGAGTCAAAACCATCCTCCCAGCATATGCATCTGCCAAGATGGAAGTGCGCTTGGTACCAGGCTTAGAGCCCCATGATGTCTTGGACAAGATTCGCAAGCAACTGGACAAAAATGGCTATGATAAGGTAGAATTAACTTATACATTGGGAGAAATGAGCTATCGTAGCGATATGAGTGCTCCTTCTATCCTAAATGTGATTGAACTGGCCAAGGATTTTTATCCAGAGGGCATATCGGTGCTTCCGACCTCGGCAGGAACAGGCCCCATGCATACAGTCTTTGAAGCTTTGGAAGTTCCGATGACTGCCTTTTGGCCTGGGGAATGCCAACAGTCGGGATCATGGTGGCGATGAAAATGTCAAGATTGCCGATTATTATACCCATATTGAATTAATCAAGGAGTTAATCAGAAGTTATGAGCAATGAAATTATCAAATTAGACCGTATTGATGTCACTTTCACGCAGAAAAATCGTGTCATCAAGGCGGTTGAAGATGTGACCATTCACATCAATCAGGGAGATATTTACGGTATCGTGGGTTATTCTGGTGCCGGAAAGTCAACTTTGGTGCGGGTTATTAATCTTTTGCAGAAGCCATCTGCTGGTCGCATTACTGTGGATGGAACAGTGTTATACGACAAGGAGACTGTCCAGCTGAATGCGGCTCAACTGCGGGAAAAAGCGCAAGGACATTGGCATGATTTTTCCAGCATTTCAATTTGATGGCTCAGATGACGGCCAAGGAAAAATGTCGCGTTTGCCTTGAAGCACTCCAACTCTGTCTGCTGCTGAAAAAGAGGAGAAGGTTCGCAAACTTTTAGAACTGGTTGGTCTGGAAGATCGAGCGGATAATTATCCGTCTCAACTGTCTGGTGGGCAGAAGCAGCGCGTGGCGATTGCTAGAGCTCTGGCCAATGATCCAAAAATCTTGATTTCAGATGAAGCGACTTCGGCATTGGATCCTAAAACAACCAAGCAAATTTTAGCCTTGCTTCAGGATTTAAATCAAAAAGTTGGGGCTGACGATCGTACTCATCACGCACGAAATGCAGATTGTCAAAGATATTGCTAATCGTGTAGCTGTTATGCAGAATGGAAAACTGATCGAGGAAGGATCGGTCTTGGATATCTTTACCAATCCACAGAACGAATTGACCCAAGACTTTATCACAACGGCAACAGGTATCACTGAAGCGATGGTGAAAATCAATCAGCAGAAGATTGTGCAAGATCTGCCTGCGGATTCTGTTTTGGCGCATTTGAAGTATGCTGGTACGGTGACAGATACAGCTATTATCAACGATATTTACAAAGCAGTATCAAGTTTCAGCCAACATTTTACATGCTAACATTGAGATTTTAGACAATGTGCCTGTTGGGGAAAATGGTAGTCATTTTGTCGGGAAATGCAGAAAATCTTGCGTCTGCTCAAAGCAATTTACAAGCTGCTGGCGTAGAATTAAAAGGTGCTAAGGAGGAATTTAGATTGATAGACTTGATTAAAACATTTTTGCCTAACGTCTATAAGATGGGCTGGGCTGGTCAGGCTGGCTGGGGCACAGCGATTTATCTGACCCTTTATGTGACAATTATTTCCTTCCTGATCGGTGGGATTCTGAGGCTTGATTGCTGGACTTTTCCTGGTATTGACAGCGCCAGGCGGCATTTTTGGAAAAATAAAACAGCCTTTTTTTCATCTTGGACAAGGTCACATCCATCTTTCAGGGCAATTCCCTTTATCATCCTCCTAGCTTTTGATCAATCCTTTCCACGGATGATTGTAGGGACAGAGGATTGGACCAACAGCAGCTTTGGTGCCACTATCTTTGGCGGTCTTTCCTTTCTTTGCTCGTCAGGTGCAGGTGGTCCTATCAGAATTAGACCGCGGTGTGATTGAAGCAGCGCAGGCAGTTGGGGCTAACTCATGGGATATCATTGGCGTTTACCTGCGTGAAGGCTTACCAGACTTGATTCGGGTGACAGCACAGTGACTCTAATCTCGCTAGTAGGTGAAACGGCTATGGCGGGAGCGATCGGTGCAGGCGGCCTTGGGAACGTAGCGATTGCCTACGGTTATCAACGTTTCAACCAAGACGTGACCATTTTTAGCGACTGTTTTGCTCTTGCTTCTTATCTTCTTTATCCAGTTTCTGGGAGATTTCCTAACTAGAAAAGATCAGTCATCGCTAGACAGAGAGTGGGACAGAAATCGGTAATTCGTTGGGAGTCGATTTCGTCGTCCCATCCGCACAGATTGAGTAGGGGCTGTAAAAGCTGATGAAATCAGCGTAATAGAACCCACTCAACCACTGCGTCTTGCTCGACAATCCAAAGACAATTGAGAGGCTAGGGACTTTTGTCCCAGCCTCCTTTTGTCAACTATCTTCCTTTGAAAAGTCTGAAAGTTTAATTTACATTCTATTTTCATAATGCTATAATAAATAAAAGCTAAGTATAGAAAAAAATAGCATAATATATTACTTATTGGCAGTGCTGGATTTTGCCCATGCCGAGAAAGTTGATTTAATAAACAACTAGTTTTCCTAGGAAGAAAGCTTATCAAGGATGCTAGATCTACAAACCTTGCTAGAACTTCCTCCTGCAGGAAGGATGGCAAAAGCATGAAATGCGCATTTGCACGTATCAAGGATATAGCTATCAATAGTTTTATGAAGTTTTAGCTTCACAATTAGAAAAGGATTCAATAATGACATCGTTAACGCTGAAAGAGTTGAAATGGACGGGAGTCTTTGCTCTGCTCTACTTTCTCTGTGTCGGACTAGGAGTACTAGTAGGGCACTTTTTGACAATGCTGGCAATATGCTCTATGCTCCAGTCTTTGCTGCAGTTTTTGGCGGAAGCGTTTATATGTTGCTGCAAAAGCAAGATTAAAAAATTTGGAGCGATCAGCTTAGTAGGCCCTAATAATGGGAGGATTTTTCCTCCTATCTGGTCATTTTATGATTGCTGGTCTGCCGGGCTTGGTGTTCGGTCTCTTGGCAGACACGATTGCAGGCTTAGGCAAATACGAAAATAAATTCTGGAGTCTGCTTTCCTTTGTTTGTTTCTCTTTTTTGTCAATTCAGGGGCCTATTATCCTCATGTGGTTAGCGCGTCAGGCTTATATTGATAGCTTGGTGACGCGTGGGGAAGACAGCGGAATACATCAATCGGATTTTGCTGCCGTTGGATTTCCCGACCATTGCTAGTTTTATCGTGATGGTAGTGGCAGGTGCTTTAATCGGTGGCCTGCTGGGTCAATATCTGGTAAAGAAACGCAGTGAAAAAGCTGATTTTCAGTCATAAAAAGTTAAGCAAGACGAAAGCTGCTGGATTTTTCCTATTTTTAGCTTGCTCAGGGAATTATTCTGACATAAGTCCGATCCTGAAAAATGCTTTCATCTTGCATGCTATATCCTTGAGAAATAGACGGTTATAAAAATCTATGCCTCCAGCTCTAGCGAAAAAGAGCCTAATTTTGGTAAGATTAGAAGACTTGGAGAATATCAGGCTCAAGGCCTGGGAGGAATAAGATGAACAATATATTAGTGCTGCAGTCGGACTTCGGTCTGGTAGATGGAGCAGTGTCGGCTATGATTGGAGTGGCTTTGGAGGAATCACCAACGCTGAAAAATCCATCATTTGACCCATGACATCACCCCTTACAATATTTTTGAGGGCAGTTACCGTCTCTTTCAAACGGTAGATTATTGGCCAGAGGGAACAACTTTTGTTTCAGTCGTGGATCCGGGAGTGGGTTCCAAGCGGAAAAAGCGTAGTTGCTAAGACCAGCAAAAACCAATATATCGTGACACCTGATAATGGTACTCTGTCCTTTATCAAACAACATGTCGGTATCGTAGCTATTCGTGAGATTTCAGAGTGGAAAAATCGCCGCAAGAATACCGAGCATTCTTATACCTTCCACGGGCGAGATGTCTATGCCTACACGGGTGCCAAGCTAGCTAGCGGCCATATTAGTTTTGAGGAAGTTGGCCCAGAGTTGAGTGTCGAAGAAATTGTTGAAATCCCTGTTGTCGAAACACGGATAGCAGATAATTTGGTCAGTGGAGCCATTGATATTTTTGGATGTTCGCTTTGGCTCGCTTTGGACTTCGATTACGCGCGAGGAATTCTGCACCTTGGAGCCATAACTTTGGCGACCGTTTTGAAAGTCACTATCTACAACAATGACATGCTGGTTTATCAAAACCAAGTGACCTATAGCAAGTCCTTTGCGGATGTCCGCATTGGTCAGCCGATTTTGTACATCAATTCCCTCTATCGAGTGGGCTTGGCTATCAACCAAGGTTCCTTTGCCAAGGCCTACAATGTCGGTGTCGGTGCTCAATGGCATATTGAGATTAAACGTATAGAGAATTAAAGGAGAATATTATGAAAAAGAAGTTTTTAGATACAAAGTTTACCATTAAAGAAGTCGTTGCAACGAGGGGATTGGAGCTGCACTTTTTGTAGTTATCGGAATGATTAGCATTCCAACACCTGTCCCAAATACCAGTATTCAGCTGCAATATGCGGTTCAGGCCCTCTTCAGTGTCGTTTTTGGTCCCTTTGTTGGCTTCACTGATGGGCTTGATCGGCCACATTATCAAAAGACGCTATGGCTGGCTACGGTCTCTGGTGGTCATGGATTATCGCTAGTGCCTTCTTTGGTTTCATTCTTGGTTTGTTTAAAAATCGCATTCGTGCAGCAGAAGGTGTTTTTGAAGTGAAGGACATCGTCAACTTCAATATCTTCCAGCTTTTTGGCCAATGCTTTTTGTCTGGCTCTTGATCGCTCCGATTGGCGATATCTTGATTTATAGCGAGCCAGTCAATAAGGTCTTTAGTGCAAGGCTTTGTAGCAACTCTGTCCAATGGAGTGACAGTTGCCGTAGCGGGAACCCTGCTCTTACTAGCCTACGCCCGTACTCAGACTCGCTCAGGCAGCCTTAAGAAGATTAATCAAATTAGATAATTAAAGATTGGGAAAGTCCCAATCTTTTTTGTCTAAAAATAAAAACAAAAATGTAATTTATATATTGCATTATTTAAAATATATTGTATAATGTACTTATGAAGATGAAAGGAGCGCAGATATGAATAAGAAAGTAAGTGTCCTGCTTATCTGTCTTGTATCGGCGATAGTTCTACCAGTTGTTGGCACGATTCAGAAAAATCAAACCTTTATCATACTTGCTTTTAGTAATGTCGCCCTTTGCTGTACTTTCTATGCCGTAGGGTGAGCAAAAGAAATACGAAAAGGATGGTGGCCATAGCAAAAATCTTAGGTTAAAAATGGCGAGGGCTGAGCATGACATGACCCAAGGAGACTTGGCTGATGCTATTGGTGTGACTCGTCAGACCATTGGCCTGATTGAGGCAGAGCAAGTACAATCCCAGTCTCAGTCTATGCTTGGCCATTTTGCAAATGTCTCAATAAAACGCTGGATCAGTTGTTTTGGGAAGAATAGGAAGAAAGTGAGAAAGAAAATGAAGGACAAACCACAAAAAGTCTATACAGACGAGCGGACTTTACAACTGAGCGAAAATTAGGAAATGAAGTTGCATTTTTGCGATTATCTGGCTCCTTATCTCTATTTTTATCAAAATCATGATTTGGCATGTGCCAGTAGAAGGCTACTTACCAGAAATTCTGATTATTTTGGCTATGAAATCTATGCTGGCATTCATAGCTGGCAGTTGGGCCTTGACATCAGACGCGACAAGCCATCTATTGGGCATAGGGAGTTTCAGAAGTCGTTTGGCTAACGGAGCTATCTTAGCGATTGTAATCGTGGCTGTTCAGATGTGGGTGGAAATTCAGCTCTTCGACCATTCTTTCGCCATCATCCAATCTTGCAATTTATTTTTATTGTAGCTTTGATAACTGCCTTTTTCTAGTATATTTGATCAGTTGGTCGATTATTTTTATCAGAAGAGACAGGTTTTATTGGACCAAGAACTGAAAATGATGAGAATTAGAATCAATGAATCTTTAACTTATAAATAAGAAAGTGAGAAAAGAAAATGAAGAAGCAGCCTGTTATAAAAGATGAACGAACAGAAAAATTGGACGGCAAAGTTGCGGGAGAGTTAGTACTAGGAATGTTCCTCTTCTTGGCTATCTCTGTATTTTTCAAAGCCTATATCCTCCATCTAAGCTTGCTGGCCTATCTGCCAGAGGGTATTCTGCTTACGCTAGTAGGTCTATATGCCTTGCTTCGTCGCGTAAGCCCTAGGCGTTGATAGTTCGCGATATGGTGAGAGAGGAAAAATGGCCAGAGCGTTTTGGCGGTGGCATTGTCTTCGTTCTCATCCTTATAGGCATTGATTTCTTGGGTCAGCGAGAAAGTCTGGCCAGCATGTTCAGCATTTTGTATCTGCTCAAGCTGGCTCTTGCAATGCTACTGTTTATGCTTGGAAGCTTGACCATGGACAAGATCAGTCTTTACCTAAACGGCAAAGGTCAGGCAAAGCTCGATCAGGAATTGGAGGATGAAGAATGACTTGGTGGAAACGATTGATCTGGGGTAGTTGCGCTTTCTTAGCCTTAGGCTTGTATGTCCTCCCTATGCTGTTTCAGCAGATAGCAATCATTTATCAATTTCCCAAACAGTGGACCATCGGTCTTGGGCTTTTGCTGATTTTCCTGGTCTGGCTGGTCTTTGTCGTGGTAGCAAAGAAAACTGGAATTTTATTTCCGTCTGGGAAAATCTTTCAAAAGGAGATGGGAAGCGAATTGCTCTAGGCCTCTTAGGGCATGTTGCTCATATCTGTCCCTTGGGACGGTATTACTCCGATGGCTGCATGGAGAAGTGACAACGGCTAATCAGGCGTCTCTGATGGAGGAGTTCCGAAGAGGAGATATAGTTTTATTGTCCATCATGCTTGGAGTTTTAGCGCCTATCGCAGAAGAAATTATTTTCCGCGGCATTATTCCTCTAAAAATCTTTAAAGGCTATGAAAGCTGGGGCTACATCATAGGCGGACTGCTTTTTGCGATTTTTCATGGTCCAACCAATATCATGTCTTTTGTGATTTATGGCGGTGCTTCTGTGATTTTGACCTTGCTGGCTTATCGAACTCGGCGCTTGGAAGTCAGTATTGCAGTTCACATGTTAAATAACGGACTTCCTGCCATTCTTATGTTGTTAATCCCTATTTTTGGAGTAGAAGTATAGGAGCTTGAAATGAAAATGAAACTTATTAAACGTCAAATTTTTAGACGAACGGGAAGAGCAGCTGGTCAACAAAGCTGGTATGGAGAGTTTCAGTCTCATGCTATGTAGTAGTTTAGCTTTATATATGGGTTCTGTAGCTATGAATGGGAGAGTCGTTCACTATCAGCCCTTCTTGGTACTGATTCTCATCACCAGCTTTTATTTTATGTGTCGAGCTCAGTATCTGGGGGCTAATTATTACAATAGTTTCAGTCTGACCATCTGGGGTGTGCTGGCTGCGACAGTATTTCTGACTCTTTTGATTGCCTGCCAGAATTTTCAGCTCAATCATACTATTTATCATAATAGTATTTTTTTCACCCCATGTTTCTTTTTGGTCATTTTATGGTTACATTTTGCATTCATCTTCCCTTGATGCTGCTGGTCAATATTTTCTTGGAGTATATAAACAAATGGCAGAAAAACGCTTTGAGAAGTATTTGGAAGAATTGGGAGAAAGAGGGCTAATCTGCTTCTCTGCGTAGAGATTCCAGCTCTGCTATTTTCCAAAACAAATTTTTGCCCAGTTTTTCAATCAGGTTATAATAAATAGATGAATTAATTCAGAAAATTTATAGAGAAATGAGAGTTGAAATCTTATGGCAAAAGATATTCGCGTCCTACTTTTTACTACAAATATGTTCCGATTGAGAATGCTGAGAAATTTGCAGCTGATCATCTGGCCTTCTGTAAATCCATCGGTCTGAAAGGCCGTATTCTAGTGGCGAGATGAGGGAATCAACGGAACTGGTTTCTAGCGATTATGAAACCACTCAAAAATACATGGATTATGTGCACAGCCTTCCGGGCATGGAAGATCTTTGGTTCAAGATTGACGAAGAAAATGAGCAAGCTTTCAAGAAAAATGTTTGTTCGCTACAAGAAAGAAATCGTGCACTTGGGGCTTAGAAGACAATGATTTTGACAATGACATCAACCCGCTGGAGACGACAGGAGCTTACCTGTCACCTAAGGAATTTAAGGAAGCCCTTTTTGGACGAAGACACTGTTGTCCCTAGATACTCGTAACGACTATAGAGTACGATCTGGGTCACTTCGAGGTGCCATTCGTCCAGATATCCGCAACTTCCGCGAATTGCCGCAATGGGTTCGTGATAACAAGGAGAAGTTCATGGATAAGCGCGTGGTTGTTTACTGTACCGGTGGTGTTCGGTGTGAGAAATTCTCAGGCTGGATGGTCCGTGAAGGATACAAGGATGTCGGTCAGCTTCATGGTGGTATCGCGACTTACGGCAAGGATCCAGAAGTTCAAGGTGAACTTTGGGACGGCAAGATGTATGTCTTTGATGAGCGTATCTCCGTTGATATCAACCATGTTGATCCAGTCGTGATTGGGAAAGACTGGTTTGACGGTACTCCTTGCGAGCGCTATGTCAACTGTGGCAATCAGAGTGTAACCGCCGCATCCTGACTTCAGAAGAAAATGAAGACAAGTACCTCCGTGGCTGTTCTCACGAATGCCGTGTTCACCCTCGCAACCGCTATGTGACTGAAAACGGTCTGAGCCAAGCTGAAGTGGTGGAACGTTTGGCTGCGATTGGAGAAAGCTTGGAAACATTGGTAGCTCAGTAATTTAATCATGAAGATAAAAACTTTAGATGTTTCAAGCGTCTAAAGTTTTTCATTATTTAGTTGCAGCTTAGCTTTTCTTTATTCAGATTTTGATTTTTGTCCTTTCTTTTTGATGTGATATAATGGAGCTTAAATAAATGGGAAAGGAGCAAGTCTATGTCTAAAGCTATCATGGAAGAAGTGGCAGCCTATCTTCGTCAGCATGCAGATGAAGAGCTGAGTCTGACTGATTTGTCTCAGTATTTCCATTATAGTCCTTCCCATCTATCCAGAACTTTCAAGAAAAAGATGGGCTTTTCTATCAAGCAACATGTGGAAGCTCTTAAGATGGGAAAAAGGGATTCAGGAGATTGTAGAAGGCCGACAAAATGTAACCGAGACCTCTATGGAAGCTGGTTATGATAGTCTAGGTAGTTTTTCCAATACTTTTAAGCGGCATACTGGACTTTCGCCTAAAAAATATTATCAGGGAATCAACCAAGGCTTATGATTTTATGGTCAAACAGTTGGATGAGAAGGGAGCTTTCTTGCATCAGGGATCCCGACTGTAAAAGTGGCAATCGCTTGACCGTGACGCTATCTTATCCTGAGGGGTATGAACCACGCATTAGCTGTATCGGGCTTTTTAAAACCCGCATACCCTAAAGAAAGAGCCAGTTATCGGAGTAGCACTGAGTCAGGAGAGACGGTTTACTTTTGAAAAATGTACCGGATGGCCACTACTATCTTTTGGCCTGTGAATTGCTGGAGGATTTACGCCTAACTAAAAACTATGTCTTGAAGCATAACTTTCGCTGGGGCGGCATGAGCCTCTCACTTTTTCAGGCGATAGCATCTATCAGGAGGAAATCAGCATGCGCAGGCCCTTGCCCAGTGATCCACCTATTACAGTTAATCTTCCAGTTTTAATCATGCGTTCCCCTAGCCAAACAAGCGCAATTGAGAATAAGAAAATTTTTATCTTAATTGATAAACTGATACTAGAGATTTATTCTCAGTTATAAACAATTGGAGGAACAATAATGAAATTAGACGTGTTTTTAAGTTTTTAATGGTCAGGCCGAAGAAGCTTTTCGTTTCTATGCAGATCTTTTTCAGACAGAGATAAAGGGACTTGTCCGAGCCAGTGAGATGATGGATCCAGCAGACCTTCCTGCAGAAAAACGAGATAAGATTGCCTGGATTGCCTTAGATACAGAAAACTTGACCCTGAATGGTGAGGATGTGGGTGTTTTTAATGATCTGTCTATTCCTAGCAATCATCAGCCCAATCAATGGTTGGTTCTGAGCCCAGACAGTGAGAAGAAGCTGATGAACTTTTTGCAAAGCTTGCTGAAGGTGGGCAGATTCTCTATTCTCTAGAGAATCAAGCTTTTGCTAAGTTTTATGGCGCCTGATTGACCGCTTTGGTATCGGCTGGGATGTGATGATGAAGTAGGGGAGCGATGGCATATAGTAAATCTTTAGCTCAACAGATTCGTACCATTTTAGCTACTGAGCTTCCTCCTCATGTTTTTGAAGAAGAGGTAGAAGAGAAGAAGATGTTTGGTGGCTTGGCTTTTATGATCCGAGGTAAGATGACCGTTACTGTGAGTTCGAGAGGTCAAGAGCTTGTCATGGTCCGCATCGGTAAGGAAATGGAAAAAGCAGGTTCTACCTAAAAATGGTGCTAGTGTGACGTTAATGAAGGGAGGCTTTATCATGGCTATATTGATTTAGATGGCGAGGGACAAAAGGAACTGTCTTACTGGATCAAGCTAGCTTTGTCTTACAATCAGGAGCTGACGCAAAAATGAAGTGATAGAGCGTTTGGCTTCGATTGGGGAAAGCTTAAATGAAGTAAGTCCTGCATAAAGAATAAAAACAGTCCACTGGGGCTGTTTTTGATATGGAAAGACAAGCTGTTTAGTAAAAATGGGGCTGAGTGTTATGTATTTTAGGATGATGGTACGGTAAGCTAGTATTTTTAGAAATAAATCTAGAAAATCTCTTATAGCTCTATTTTGCTGGTTGTAGGTCTTTATTTTACACTCTTGTAGCATATGTTATAATATAACAAGATAATATAAGGAGGTTTGCTTTATGAGTATTACATTTTCCATTCCAAATAAACAGGGTTTTCTAGGATTTCAGAAAGTTTTAAAAATCAGTGAATTGCTTGGATTTGTTGATGGACTTGAACCCCACCCTATACAGAAAGAGTTTGTGTACCTTGGACTAGATAAGCTTGCTCTATTGAGATGCTGGGTTCCTGCAAAGTCTGGCCGCTATATTGACTTGGAATATGATAAGACTCAACAAACTTACAATGTGCGGATTCTGACTCCTTCAACACTTGCTGATTGGTCTCAGGCCCTTACTTTGATTTCTAAGTTATCAAGTCGTTTGGGGACAAGCATCCGTGATGAACATGGTAGAGAATATAGCAGTTCAAGTGTCTGGGACTACCCTTATCAAGAGGACATAGTTTTTGGCTTGGAGGACTTTCTAAAATCAGGCTATGAGCTTGTGTATCAAGATGGTATTCGGAGAACGCTTGCCCTGAGTCCACATCTGGTGGAAGGTTTCTTGAAGGCAGATAATCCTGCTCAGAGTTATAGCGATTTTTTCACCACTCGACAGTATATTGGTGCCTATGACGCTCAAAGTAAATTTTATGGAAGTGAGCAGAGTGAAAAAATTTTAGGGACCTATACGCTAACTGCTGGTGTTGATACAATCCTTCCTCTCAGTACCTACCCTCGCACCAGAAGATACTGAATATATTGATGAATCAAAACTTAGCTGGTACTGTAATCTGGTCGGATGTGATGATGCAGACCCAGATAATCTAGAGAAATTCTTTATTTACAAGAGAATTTCGTATTCAGATTTTTTGGACAAGCTTCCTGAAAATATGACACAGTTATTTGATGCTGAGAAAGTTCTTGTTCCTGCTATGACTTTTGCCCAAATGAAAGCTCTCTTTGAAGATTGTCAGGAGCTTGTTTAGTAGTCTTTATTCTTGGAAAGATTAGATTCAGCCAGTTTAGCTTCCATTTATGGATAAATAATCTTTTTAATGTGCAAACTCTCATTCAGATTGACTGCCCTCCGATTGCTAGATTAATATCTAGCAATCGGAGGGCAGTTGCATTTTTCCAATCTTTTTTGTTTTGAAATGCGCTTGAACCCACATCCTTGCTATAGAGCCTGCCTATATCCTTGGCTAGCTAGAAAATATGCTGAGCGAGGTCAGTGAGACCGCCTTTATGATACAATAGTAGGATGAGGAGTCAGTGGACGCTGGCTGGCTGTTCGTGCTAAAGAGGGATAAAACAAGTCGATGATTCTTGAAGAGTTTGATCAAAATCGTAAGGCCATCATCAATCCAGAGGATTTGATAGAGCCTATTGAAGGCTTTCCGCAGACGGCAGTGTCCTGCTTTGCTCGGGAGACCTTTGCCCGAATGCTGGCGGATTTTGACCATGAGTTGATTATGACGACATCTATGGCCAACATTGAAATTCCCATTTATCGGATTTTTCGTGGGTGGACGAGAGCTAGCCTTGTTCAATGCTCCGGTTGGTGCTTCAGCTTTGTGTAGCAATTTTTAGAGGATTTGATTGCTTTTGGTATGAGAAAGCTGGTTCTCTTTGGGACTTGTGGTGTGCTGGACGAGGACATCAAAGAAACATCCGTTATTATTCCGACAGCAGCTTTGCGTGATGAGGGGACTAGCTATCATTACCAGCCGGCTAGTTCGGAGATAGCAGTCAATGTCGGCTTGCAGGATTTTCTCTTGAATTTCCTTGAACAGCGAGGGATTTCTCATAGCTTGGGCAAGGTCTGGACGACAGACGGCATTTACCGTGAGACTGCAGACAAGCTGCGCAGGCGAAAAGAGGCGGGAGCTATCTGTGTGGATATGGAGTGTTCGGCTGTAGCGGCTTTGGCGGCCTTTCGTGACTATTCAAGTTTGCACAGTTCTTTTTATGCGGCGGATCATTTGTCTGAGGAGACTTGGGATATGCGCAATCTGGCTAATCATGCGGACTTAGACGAGAAAGACAAGGTGGCCAATCTGGCGATTCAGATCGCTCTGGCCTTATAGAAAAACATGAAAAAACCAATTATTCACTTTGAAGATTTTAGTTTTCAATACCAGGCTCAGTCGGAGCCGACTTTGAAACTATATCAATCTGACCATTTATGAGGGAAAAAGGTGCTGCTGATTGGGGCCGTCCGGCTCTGGTAAGTCAACCCTGGGGCAGATGCCTCAACGGAATTATTCCAAATATTTACAAGGGTCAGGCCAGTGGACAACTCTTGATTAAGAGGGCAGCCAGCTTTTGATAGCAGTATTTATGACAAGTCAAATCTTGTCAGCACGGTCTTCGCAGGACACGGATGGTCAGTTTATCGGGCTCAGCGTGGCAGAGGATCTGGCCTTTGCCTTGGAAAAATGATATGGTGGACTTGCCCGCTTGATGCGGCAGAAAGTCCTGCGTTGGGCGAAGCAGCTGGACCTAGAGCAGCTTTTTGGATCACCGCCCTCAAGACTTGTCTGGCGGACAGAAGCAGCAGGGTCAGTCTGGCGGGTGTCTTGATTGATGAGAGTCCAATTTTGCTGTTTGATGAGCCTTTTGGCCAATCTCGATCCCAAGTCTGGCCAGGATACGATTGATCTGATTGATCGGATTCATAGAAAGCTGCGACCACGACCATCATCATCGAGCATCGCTTGGAAGATGTTCTTTATCGACCTGTTGATCGAGTTGTTCTTGTCAATGATGGGCAAAATCCTCTTTAATGGCGCGCCAGATGATCTGCTCAAGACGGAGCTCTTAGCGGAAAATGGGATCCGAGAACCCTCTATATCACAGCCTTGCGGCAGCTTGGTTTTGATGTGGCAAGCGCGACTCATCTGGCTAATTTGACCAAGCTGGAACTTTACAGGACTTTCGCAGAGTCTGACCGAGCAAAAAGCAGAGCAGGATGACAGTCGTCACGAAGCACTTTTGGAACTTGACCATGTTTCCTTTGCCTATCAGAGCGATAGACCTATTTTGCGGGATATCAGTCTGAAGATTTTCAAGGGTGAGCGGATAGCCTTCGTTGGGAAAAAAATGGAGCTGGCAAGTCTACGCTAGCCAAGGCTCTCTGTCGTTTTTATTGATACAGAAGGGCAATATCATTGGCAGGGACAGGATATCAAGGAGACTCTATCAAGGAGCGGGCAGAGCGGATTGGCTATGTCCTGCAAAATCCCAATCAGATGATTTCGACCACCATGATCTTTGATGAAGTGGCTCTGGGACTTCGATTGCGTGGTTTGGCCGAAGCAGAGATTGAAGAAAGGGTTCATGCTGTGCTCAAAACTTGCGGACTCTATGAATTCCAGCAGTTGGCCGATTTCAGCCCTGTCTTTTGGTCAGAAAAAGCGGGTGACCATTGCTTCTATTTTGGTGCTAAATCAGGATGATCCTTTTCGGATGAGCCAACAGCTGGTCAGGGATCAGCGCCATTATACAGAGATGATGGACTTTCTCGATGAGCTAAACCAGCAGGGACACACGGTTATCACTGATTACCCATGATATGCAGCTTATGCTGGATTATTCAGATCAGGCCATCGTGGTGGGTGGACGGCCAGATTTTAGCAGACCAGTCGCCTGCTCAGGTTTTTGTCCAATCGTGAGTTGATTGCAGCGGCCAATCTAAAGGAAACTTCGATTTTTAAGCTTGGCTGAGGCTGGGGAGTGGATCACTAGCGCTGACTCAATTTACATGCGAAAAGGAGGAAAGTCATGTTTAATCAACAAAAATTGATTGGCTACCATGCAGGAAGAGACTTTTCTCCATGGTCTGTCTGGTGCCAACAAAGCTTATCTTTTTATCCTGGTTTCGGTGGCAGCCATGATGAGCTACGATACGCGTTTCCTCCTTCTTGTGGCTCTGGCTTCCCTGATGTTATTTCCGAGTGTCTGAGATTCGGCTGAAAAGATATTTCTTTTGTTTTAGCTTTTGCGGGAACGCTGCAGCGCTGAATATTCTCATGGTCTATCTCTTTGCTCCTCAGTATGGGGTGGAGATTTACAGAGCCAAGTATTTGCTCTGGACAGGATGGGGAGCTTATAATCTTACGCTTCAGGAACTCTTTTATCTCTTGAATCTTTTGCTCAAGTATTTCTCAACGATTCCTCTAGCGGTGATCTTTCTCATGACCACCCATCCCAGTCAATTTGCTTCCAGTCTGAATCAAATCGGCCTTTTCTTATAAGATTGCCTATACGGTCAGTCTGACCCTGCGTTATATTCCGGATTTACAGGAGGAATTTTACCTCATCAAGATGTCTCAAGAGGCGCGTGGACAAGAATTATCCAAAAAAGCTCCCCTTAGCAAGCGGGTCAAAGGCAATCTGCGAATTGTCATTCCCCTGATATTCAGCTCGCTCGAGCGAATCAATACGATCGCGACGGCCATGGAGCTGCGTCGCTTTGGGAAAAAATAAAAAGCGGACCTGGTATACCCAGCAAAGCCTTCGGAAAACTAGACAAACTTGTAATCCTGGTGTCCGTCCTTCTACTAGCCTTCAGCCTTCTTCTTTTCGTTGTCAATCAAGGACGCTTTTATAATCCTTGGGCATAGGCTAAAGGTGGAAAAATTAGTCATGTTTGGATTGAGAGGATCAATCGGTGCAAGATAAATGTTGAATTTTATAAGGACTTACTTTTTCCTGTTTTTGTGGTCTAGGAGCTTTCGTTTTGCTCTTAGCTTTGCCACAGACAGATGAAGCCGGGAGTATATGGGCTCTGATTTCAATCATCCTGCTAATAGGGATGAGCGCTCTCTTTACTTGCCTTGCTTTGGTCAATAAAGAAAAGAGTCTGCGACGCTGTCAAGAACTTTATTCTCACTTTCCAGAGCTGGAAAAGGATTTTCAACTGCTTTATAGTGACTCTCGTTATGCGCGTGAGCTTATCTCTATCTTTACAAGGATGCCATCATACGGGCTGATACTTATTTCCAATTTCTCATGCTTTCTGATTTAGTTGATGTGACTATTAAGATTGAGGAAGTGGAAGAAACAAAGTATGCAAAAGTTCATCACCTGTATCTGTATTACAATCAATGAGTTCTAACAAAGATATTCGTCTGGCTTTTTGGACCTTATACGGATCAAAAATATATTGACTTATTACAGTTTTTAGATGTGATAAATCAAGTTGCCCCTCAGATTCGAATCTATAATGAAGCTGTGGAAAAATAATATGGTTTAACAAACATAAAAACCAGGTAAATTTAACAGGCCTCCCAAAGAGTTAGATACAAAAATCTAACCTTTCGGGAGGCCTGTTAAAGTAGAATGCTTTTTGTTTGATTCAATGGACTTTACTCGTTTTCAGTTGCCACAAAATTTTGTTGGTAATTTTGCTGCTCTTGATAGGGATTTTGGCTAAATTGCTGATCTTGGTATTCTGTATTATTATAGGAATCATTGCTAACAAGTTCATATTTTGTAGGCTGACAATAAAAATAAACAGAATAAAATGGCCAAAAAATGGGACCAAGTACAAAAGAAAGAGCCCAATGATAGCCACCATCTCACAATCGTCGAACTTGAATGGCGAGAGAGGGAAGCAGAATTGCAATGTAATAGACAACTATCAGGCCAACAAAGGCGGTAGATGAAAGGCTCCTCCAGTCTCAGAGTTCAAAACCGTCTCAATCAGAAGAGCAGTACAAAGTATTAGTATCATTACTAAAAAAATGGCAGAGAGGTGGCCACCAAAATTCTGAGCAGAGTTGAGCGACCGGTGAAAATCCACATAGCCCTTCAAAAATTTTTATATGCATCAATCATGTAGTAATCTCCTTAAATATTTTATATATATTCTACTATATTTAGCAAAAATTGGCAAGTTTTTGGGGAAATAGCGATCTTTGGCCAGAACAAAATAGATGGCTAAATCAGGTGTTTTATTATAGCCCTAGAAAAGAATTATGAACAAACTAAGAAGATCGTTTCTCAACCGATTTGATGAATAGAGCTGTTTTTACTATTACTATCGTCGAAAGAAACTATGGAATAAAACCTCTCGTCCTTATTTATTTTAAGAGAAGAACGTCTAAAATCAATGTCAGGTCCCCTCTTTCAATCGCTAGGAAATATGATATAATGAAGTGTTATCAAAAAAGGTTTCATTAGCCTTGAAAGGATTAAAAAATGACTACAAAACAACCGTTTTATATTACGACACCTATTTATTACCCGTCTGGCAAGCTCCATATCGGGTCTGCCTATACGACTATTGCCTGTGACGTCTTGGCTCGCTATAAGCGCCTCATGGGCTATGATGTTTTCTATCTGACTGGTCTGGATGAGCATGGTCAAAAATCCAGCAAAAAGCTGAGGAAGCTGGTATCAGTCCGCAAGCTTACGTCGATAGCATAGCGGTTGGGGGTCAAGGAACTCTGGAAACTGCTGGACATTTCGTATGATAAATTTATCCGAACGACCGATGACTACCACGAAAAGGTTGTAGCTGATGTCTTTGAAAAACTCTTGGCCCAAGATGATATCTACTTGGGTGAATATTCAGGCTGGTATTCTGTATCTGACGAGAATTCTTCACCGAAAGCCAGTTGGCAGAAGTTTTTCCGTGATGAAGCTGGAAATGTAACCGGTGGAATTGCGCCATCTGGACATGAAGTGGAGTGGGTTTCTGAAGAGTCTTACTTCCTCCACCTCAGTAAGTACCAAGACCGCTTGGTAGAATTTTTCAGATCACAGCCTGACTTTATCACGCCAGACGGCCGCCTCAATGAAATGCTGAGAAACTTCATCGAGCCAGGCTTGGAAGACTTGGCCGTCTCTCGGACGACCTTTACTTAGGGGCGTGCCTGTGCCATCTAATCCTAAACACATAGTCTATGTTTGGATTGATGCCCTGCTCAACTATGCGACAGCTCTTGGCTATGGTCAAGACGACCATGCTAACTATGATAAATTCTGGAACGGAACAGTCTTCCACATGGTGGGCAAGGACATTCTGCGTTTCCACTCTATCTACTGGCCAATCCTGCTTATGATGCTGGATATTAAGCTGCCCGACCGCTTGATTGCCCATGGTTGGTTTGTCATGAAGGATGGCAAGATGTCCAAGTCTAAGGGCAATGTGGTCTATCCTGAAATGCTGGTCGAACGCTATGGCTTGGATGCCTTGCGCTATTACCTCATGCGCAGTCTTCCGGTCGGCTCAGACGGAACTTTCACACCAGAAGATTATGTTGGCCGCATCAACTACGAGCTAGCCAATGACCTTGAAACCTCCTCAACCAGACCGTTTCCATGATTAACAAGTACTTTGACGGTCAGGTGCCGGCCTATGAAGAAAATGTAACAGACTTTGATGGGGCTTTGGCTCAGGTAGCAGCTGAATCCATCGCTGACTACTACAAACACATGGATGCGGTGGACTATCCACGCGCGCTGGAAGCAGTCTGGACGCTTATCTCCCGCACCAATAAATACATTGATGAAACTGCTCCTTGGGTTCTGGCTAAGGATGAAGCCAAGGTCAAAGAACTGGCAGCAGTCATGAGCCACTTGGCAGCGAGTCTTCGTGTTGTGGCGCACTTGATCGCACCTTTCATGATGGAAACTAGCAAGGCTGTCCTCGGTCAACTAGGCTTGCACTCAATCAGTTTCGCTAGAAAACCTAGCAATTGACCAGCTCCCAGCAGGCCTGACAGTTAGTAGAGAAAGGGACACCAATCTTCCCACGTCTGGATATGGAAGCAGAAGTCGACTATATCAAAGAACAAATGGAAGGCAACAAACCTGCGGTTGAAAAAGAATGGAAGCCAGAAGAAGTCGAGCTCAAACTTAATCGTAGCGCCATCAAATTTGACGACTTTTGATAAGGTAGAAATCCGTGTTGCAGAAGTCAAAGAAGTTTCTAAAGTTGAAGGATCTGATAAAGCTTCTTCAGTTCCGCTTGGACGCAGGAGACGGTGAAGACCGTCAAATCCTCTCTGGTATTGCTAAATACTATCCAAACGAGCAAGAACTGGTCGGTAAGAAAGTCCAAATCGTAGCCAACCTCAAACCGCGCAAAATGATGGGCCGCATCCAGCCAAGGTATGATTCTCTCAGCCGAGCACGACGACCAACTGACTCTCCTAACTGTGGACGAGAAAGTACCAAATGGAAGTTTGATTGGGTAACAATCTTTGAACTAATGACAATCCCCAGCAGGAAGCTGCTGGGGATTTATTAATCTTTTTCTATTTAGAAATAACTCATATATTTATTTTAAGGATTTACAATTCAAAATCAAAAAGTTATAATGACATTGGTTTTATAAAGGGTTAAAAATTATTAAATGAATCGGAGGAAATATGAGAAAAAAGTTACAGAGGAACAAATAGAGTTAAAAAACAGAAATTTATATTTTGGGGTTCTATTATTTTTATAACTATCCTAGGCTTAGTTTGTTTTTGTCTATAAGCAACATAGTTCGAAAAATACTAAAGGAAAGTTAGTGAACATATATATAGTTCAGATAAAGTTGATATTACAGGGAGTATATTTCTAATACTGGCAGTAAAGCTATAATTAGTTCCCTTGACCATAAGTGGAAAAATAGATTATCAAACCTCTGATGGTAGTGGTTTCTGGTATTTTTGAGACTAATTGGAAAGAAGGAGTAAAAAGACATCCACTAGCAAAATGATCTGATGGTTATGATAGTTTTAAGATTACTATTGAGTATTTGATGACAAAGCTAAACTTATTACAGTTACTTTATCTGATGGAATATAGACCATGAAATGATATTTTCAATCAAAAAGATTTTTAAATCAGATAATGCCAAAGACCAGGACTTAGTACTCAAGGGGAACTTATCTTCATTTAACGGTGTTTATTCCAATGACGATTTGGAACAATCAATAGCTGATTCAGGATTTACTTTATATGCATATAAAGCCTGAAGATTATTTTTCAAAAATAGAACAGTGTATTCCCAAGACTTACTGGAAAAGGCAATGATTGGAATTTTTGGAGTGGCTCTTCTCATATACAATATAAGTTGAATGAGAATAAACTGCCTAGAAAAATAGGAGGCTATTATGAAGCATACTTTATTGGAGTAAACCAAATAGCTGTAGAGGGTAAAGAAATTTCAGTGTTATTGGTTCCAGAAAATATTGAGGGACCAAATGGAGATATTAGTTCTGAAAAAGAATAATATTTGGTCAAACAAATCAAATTAGTTTTTAGAGAATATCAAAGATAAGTGGTGGAAAAAATATACTACTGACTCAGTGAGAAACAAGATTTGAGACATTGAAGCCATTATGAAAGGTGATTATGCGACTTTTAGCAGGTGTCTGGAAAAATGGAGAAGGTCTGGAAGTGATTATATCACGCAGATGGAAAAAACGAACAGAAATGAGAGTATCTCACCAAATCCGATTTCCAATTCTAAGTTTCCAACACTCAACATTCGGTCAAGAATTCAGGGGCTATGATTGCTTTATTTAAAATTGGCTTTAGAAATCCGTATGGTGATCAATCTGATAGTAGTAGACCGAGATTAGTTTTTTGGTCAGAATATCGGAAATGTCCTGCTGATCAATACTACTATAGACAGTAGGAAAAAATTAAAAATCCGAGAACAGAAATAGTTACTGTTCTCGGTTTTTCTATCTACTGTTTAAAACAAACAAAGAAAAATGGGAAAAATAGGATTGAACTCCTCTTTTGGTTTCTTTTATTTAAACTTAAAACCTTCATAGACCAGATCTGCTTTAGGATTGATCTTTTTAAATTCGTTGGCTAGCTTCTCCATCATCTTGACAGGTCCACACATGAAGACAGTAGTTTTGTCGTCCAAAGGATAATTCTTGAAGTCTAAATAGCCAGAGACCTTGCTATCGACTAAATGAAGGTCAAACTGCGGATTCTTGGCTGCATAGTCTTTGAGGAGGTCTAGGTAAACAGCATTTTCAGCTCCAGTGTAAGCATAGTAGAAGCCGACTGGGCGATTCAGATTAGGATTTTCACGGATATAGGAGATGAAGGGGTAAGGCCAATTCCACCAGCAATCCAAATCTGCTTTTCCTGCCCTTGGTCAAGTATCATGTGGCCATAAGCCCGATCAATGGTGACCTTGGTTCCCTCTTGGATTTTGTCATACAGTTTCTTAGTGTGGTCACCAGAGTTCTTGATGGTAAAGTAGACGATATTGTCATGGCCACCAGAGATAGAGAAAAGGATGCGGCGCTTTTTCAAATCCTTCTTGGAAAAATCTTGATAAAGGCAAACTGTCCATACTGGTAGTCTAGCTTTTGACTGAGCTGGATCTTCAACTCCACGGTATCGTGGTTGAGCCGCTTGACTTGTAGGGATTTTTCCCAGATGGCGAAAGGCCAAACTTTGATAGAGGAAGATGATGTAAAGCCAGAAGCTAAACCGATGATAGCATAGAATCCGACTATGAAACCTAGCAAGGTCGGTGTTGGAGTCGACCACCCATTAGCATATAAGCGTGGAAGAGACCAAAGATATAGGCCAAATAGACAAAGCGGTGAATCAACGCCAAAGCCTCATATTTGATGTGCTTACCAAGATAGAGCCACCAGAACAATACTGACAAAGAGATAGATGCCGATATTTCCAAGCTGGGCTGCCAGATGAGAACCCCAGAGACTGCCGCCCATGGCAACATTATGGAGAGCAAGAAGAACGACGGAAAAGATAGCTGTAAACTTATGATAGGCGTACATCTTTTTCGATGCCATTGAACCATTTTTCCAATAGGGCGTTCCGAGTCGCAAGTAAAAAGGTCAGCGAAAGGGTAGTTAAGGCCAGACCGAGTACGATAAAAGTTGGTCATCCCAGCTGAAGCCCAGCATAGATGGTCAGGACTATGCTAACAGCAATAAGGGCGATTCCTTTGATAGATTTCATGATGGTTTCCTTTCTGATTTTTATCACTACTTAGTTGTAAATGATTTTTGTTACATTCTAACAAAGACAAGCTGTCAAGACTGAGTTGTAATCATGCTACAAGTTGCTTCCAATTTTAGAGAATTCACTTATTAGCTATAAAAAACGCTCCTGAGTCTAGTTTTCTAGATTTTGACAGGAGTGTTTTTCTTTTATATTAGAGAGTTTCCAAGTGCTGTATTTATAGCTTATTGCTCATCGGGTTTATCTGTTTGAGCGAAAATCATTGCTTGTAAAAGGAAGATTCTTAGTGAATTCGGATAGATTTTCCTTGACTTCTTGAACAAGTTTACTAGGCTTCAGCAGGTTCATGTCGTCTTTCCAAGACTGGTAGCGCATGTCTACCAGTAGTTTGTGCCAGGCGCGTCAGCATTTCCCGCTCTTGGTCTGTGAGAGCATTGGCATTTTCAAAAACAGCCAGGATTTTTTTGAAATTTTCCAGCTTGGTGAGGTCATTGATGGAGCTGATGCCAGCATCTAGGATGAGGCCAAAAAAGAGATCGAAAAAGTCTTTTAATTCCTCATCAGAAACGCTATCTACCCAGTTTTTCAGAGTTTTATCTACTTGAAGGGCTGTCTGGATTGAGGTTGTCCAGTAGGACAAAAAGTCTGGCCACTGATCTGCCAAGTGAAGGTATCGTGCTGAGCCAGACCGCCGAAAGCTGTACTTTTGACAATTTGAGCCTGCTTGGGCGTTTCGAGCATCATTCCGACGATAGAGCCTTGCGGAATGTAGCGCTTTATCTTGTCTGAAATAGTCTGGTAGCCTTGACTGGTAATGACCGAGTGATTCAGTCCGGGAGCATCATAGCTGTAAATACTCTGAATCCGCTCTTGATACTCTGGCTCAATCTGACTAGCAGCGTAGGGAAGCCAGATTGCCTCCTTTCGAGTGACCTGTCAGGATGAACTGCCCAGGCAGAGCATCCATAGCTTTTCGCAGATAATTGACCGCCGTTTTTGAGCTGGAACCTGATCCCTATAGGGTCATGTGGAAGTCCTCTTTCCAGCCGATAATGGAATCATCAGTTCCGCGGAAGGTTAGAACATAGCTATCAGGCTTGATTTTGAAAATCATAGCTGCAAACTGCTTTTGGACATCAGAATCAATATCATTAACATAGCCCATGAGTTTGATATTTTTGAAGCGGGTTGAGCTGGCTGCTTTTTCCAAGAGCTTCAGCCGATTTTTAGTCACTAACATGGATAAATCTTGAGGCATTTTTCAGCAGCTTCAAAACAAGCGGCAACTACAATCAGGGGACATCTGATCAGACACGATCTGGTCAAAAAGGCAGATAAGTTATCTCGGTCAGCATCAGCATATCCAGTTCATTAAAGGGGTGTCGTAGATACTATCGTAAGCTACTTGGTCTAGGTAATCAAAAATTATTCCCATATTTATCTCAATATTCTATCTTCTTCCAGTATAGCATAAGTGGGGCTAGTTGTCAGAAGCAAAGAGAGCAGCAATAGAAGTTTGAATGATTTGTCAGTTTTTGCCTTCTTTCTTGAAACTTTCTGAAAAGAATATGAATTTCAAACTAAAAAAGTCTCTGTGATTTAAGGGAGAATTTGATATAATAGCAGTAAGAAAAATGAGTGAGGAAATGGAATGCACAAGATTTTACTGGTTGAGGATGATGCAGTTATCCGTCAAATGATCAAAAATGCTGGAGCAATGGGGCTATCAGGTTGTGGCGATTGAAGATTTCATGCAGGTTTTGACAACCTTTGTCAAGGAGGAGCCCCAGCTGGTGCTGATGGATATTGGTCTGCCTCTCTTTAACGGCTACCATTGGTGCCAGGAAATTCGGAAGATTTCGACGGTACCCATTATGTTTCTGTCTTCGCGTGACCAGTCTATGGATATCGTCATGGCCATCAATATGGGCGCAGATGACTATGTGACCAAGCCTTTTTGACAATAATGTCTTTCTGGCAAAGGTTCAAGGCCTGCTGCGGCGATCGTATGAGATTCGGTACAGACCAAAGCCTTTTTGGAATATCAGGGTGTGATTTTAAATCTTAAATCCATGGATTTGGTCTATGAGGGCGAGCTTGTAACGCTGACCAAGAATGAATTTCAGATTTTGCGGGTGCTCTTTGAGCATTCTGGCAGCATCGTGGCGTGATGACTTGATGAAGGAGCTCTGGAACAGCGATTTCTTTATTGATGACAATACCTGTCCGTCAATGTTGCCCGCCTGCGCAAGAAGCTAGAAGAGCACGGTCTGAAGCATTTCATTGAGACGAAAAAAGGGATAGGATATGGTTTAACTAATGGACATGCAGGATAAATTTTTCTTTTTGAAGCATCATCTGTACTCCCGTCGCTTCATCTTGTTGCTCTTGCTGATTGTATTTTCGATTATGGGGATGTTTGCCTTTATTTTTCGAAGACGGACGCAGTCTGCTAGAGTATCAGCTGCTCTTAGCCTTTCTCCTCGCTAGTTTTTTCTTGGGAATGGATTTAGCTAGCGCTTATAAGGAATATCGAAACCAGCTCTTCTATGCCTCAGGTCGGCCTCAGACAGCCTTAGAGGCTCTCCTTTTTGAGAAACTGGCTCTGTTGGAAATGGACAAGAAGAACCGTGCGATTGAGGAGAGGGAGAAGCTAAATGACCTGATGGATTATTATACGCTCTGGGCTCATCAGATCAAGACGCCTATTGCAGCTAGTTCATTGCTGGTCGGAGAAATTGAGGACAAGAAGGTCAAGAACCAGCTGGAGCAAGAGCTCTTTAAGATCGAGTCCTATGTCAATATTGTCTTGCAGTATCTTCGTTTGGAGAGTTTCCACGAGGATTTTGGTCTTGAAAAAGGAAAATGTTGAAGACTTGGTCAAGGAGATTGTCAAGAAATATGCGATTTTTCTTTTATACAAAAGGGCTTGAGCCTCAATCTGCATGATCTGGACCGAACCATCATCACAGACAGAAAATGGTTCGTCGTGATTTTGGAGCAAGTGCTGTCAAATAGTCTGAAATACACCAGTCAAGGCGGAATTGAAATTTATTTTCAGGAGGATACGCTTTATATCAAAGACAGCGGTCTGGGGATTCAGGATGCGGATTTGCTGCGGGTTTTCGAGCGAGGATTTTCAGGCTATAATGGTCGTTTGACCCAGCAATCGTCTGGCTTGGGGCTTTATCTGTCCGAGAAAAATCGCAGATGAACTGGGGCACCAGATTAGCATCGCTTCGCAGGTAGGGACAGGGAACGACTGTCATGATTAACTTTTCTGAGAAGAAAATGATATTTGAATAGGGCATTCTTACAAGTTTGTAAGATTGGCAAGTGAAATTGAAAGGTTAGGTTATGGTACCGACCTTTCTTTTTTTGTAAGATAGATGTATAAAGAAGACAAGGAGATACGAAATGAAAACAAGGGGATTAAATGCTTTCCAACTCAAGTTCTTCATGGCCTTTTTAATGATTTTTGATCATATTGATAAGATTCCGGGGCTGTTACCAACAGGCTGGGACAGGATTTTCCACCTGCTAACCCGCTGTGTGGGTGCTTGGTTTGCCTTTAGCGCAGTAGAAGGCTTTCTGCATACGCGCAACCGCTTGGCCTACAATGCACGCTTATTTATCTGGGCGGCTATCATGCAGCTGGGCAATAGCATCCTGACCATGCTCTTTCATAGCAAGGGAATTCATCTTGAGAATAATATCTTTCTCAGTCTAGCCTGTGGCGTTCTAGTGCTCAATCTAGTATTTGGTTTTTCCAAAAATGGTGAAGAGGTTATGGATGAGAAGCGCTATTTGCGGATTGGAGCGGCAGTTTTAATTGGTTTGGCAGGAGTTTTTTTGACAGAAGGTGGCCTGACCATTATTCCTTTGATGCTGATTAGCTATATCTTCCGCAATCAGCCTGCCCTCAGAACTCTTTCTTACATGGTCTTGGCTTTTCTACTCTTCTGTCTGAGCATTGAAATCTACCCAACCATAGGGAGCCACCATTTCGATGATGCTCTACAATTCAGACTGGGCCTTTATTACCGTCTTGCCCTTCCTCCGTCTCTACAATGGCGAGCGAGGCTACAATGGCAAGTGGGTCAAGTATTTTTATATCTTTTACCCAGCCCATCTCTGGATCATCGCACTGATTGCTTATCTGGTGCAGAGATAAAAATATTGGCATTTAAAAATTAGTAAAATATGGAAATAAAGTTGTTTCTGTATTAAAATGGAATTATAGAAAAGGAGATCATGATGACCTTATTAGATGTACAACACGTGAAAAAGATTTATAAAACCCGTTTTCAGGGCAGTCAAGTAGAGGCGTTGAAAGACATTCACTTTACGGTAGAAAAAGGCGAGTATGTCGCTATCATGGGGGAGTCGGGCTCTGGGAAATCCACCCTGCTCAACATCTTAGCCATGCTGGACAAGCCGACTGAGGGCCGCGTCTTTCTCAACGGAACTGACACAGCAACCATCAAAAACAGCCAGGCTTCCAGCTTCCGCCGAGAAAAAAATTAGGCTTTGTCTTTCAGGATTTCAACCTGCTGGATACCCTGTCGGTCAAGGATAATATTCTACTGCCTTTGGTCCTCTCGCCGTCCCATTACCGAGATGATGCAAAAAGCTGGTCACGACCTGCAACGAGCTGGGAATTAACAAGCTCCAAGAAGTTTCCTTATGAGATTTCCGGTGGTCAGAAGCAACGGGTGGCCGTTGCCCGCGCCATTATCACGGAACCTGAGATTTTGCTGGCGGATGAGCCGACAGGAGCCTTGGATTCTAAGTCCTCGGCAGCTCTATTGGATGTCTTTGAAGATATCAACGACCGCGGCCAAAACCATTCTCATGGTAACCCACTCGACTTCAGCGGCTAGTCGGGCCAAGCAGGGTGCTCTTTATCAAGGACAGGGATTCTCTACAATCAAATCTTCCGCGGCAACAAGACCGAGCGGCAGATGTTCAAGAGATTTCCGATACTCTGACTGTTATGGCAAGTGAGGGTGGGCAACTATGTTCAAACTAACGAGTAAACTGGCTTTATCAAATCTGATCAAGAATCGCAGTTTGTATTATCCATTTGCCTTGGCAACGGTACTGGCAACAGCGATTCTGTATAGTTTTTGTCTCACTGGCTCACAGTCCAAATATGGAAAACCTCTTATGGTGGTACAGCAGCTCGCATGACCTTGCAGTTTGGCATCCAAGTCATTCAGATTGCGGTGCTCATCCTTATCACCTATGCTAATAGCTTTGTCATGAAGAACCGTTCGCGTGAGCTCGGTGTTTATAGTGTGCTAGGGGATGGAGAAGCGTCACTTGCTACTTATGACCTTCTTTGAGCTCTGTGTCTTTTATCTTGGCACGGTCGGTCTGGGAGTCTTGTCTGGTCTAGCTTTTGGACAAGATGCTTTTACGCAGTCCTTTTGAAATTGATGGGAATGCCAGCCGTTCTTGCTTCGACTTTCCAGTGGCAGAATGTCTGGATGACTCTAGCTAGTCTGGGTGTCGCTTTTGCGGTGATTTTGTTGCTCAACTCGACCCGCCTTCTACGCTATAGCTCTCTTAACCTAATGAAAGAAAAAGAAAGCAGGCGAGAAGAAGGGACGCTTCCTTTGGGTGCAAACCTTGCTGGGGCTCTTCCTCATGGGAGTGGCTTATTATATGGCTTTGACCGTTACCAAACCTGTCGCTGCTATCGGCAATTTCTTTGTAGCTGTGATCATGGTTATCCTAGCAACCTATCTGCTTTTTAATGCCGGTTCGATTACACTATTGCAATTTCTCAAAAAGCGCAAAGGCTACTACTACAAAACGCAGAAATTTCATTTCTGTTTCCAATCTCATCTCGCGGATGCGTAAAAATGCAGACAGGATTGGCTACTATCTCCATTCTATCTACCATGCTCTTAGTGACTCTGGTTGGTACAATCAATATCTATGTTGGTGGTCAGGGATTATATTACTACCTTGCATCCAAAAGTTACAATGTTAGCGTCGTCTTGCCGAAATCGACTGATCAGACGGAAGCTCTGTTGGATAAGGTTCAGCAGGGTCGCTCAGGACACAGGTCTGAAGAAGCCAAGCTATACTACCTATCTCTACCAATCAGCCTTCATCATGAAACTAGCTGGAAATGATGTAACGGTTCCAATGCAAAAGCGAGCTGGATTCGGATCCAAGTATCTTGACCAAGTCTGCCGGCACGATTACGGTCATCAATCGTCAGGATTATGAAAAAATGACAGGGAAAAAGATAGACTTGGCAGATGATGAAACTCTTGTCTATGGAAAAAAATGTTTCCTTAAATAAGTATAAACCTCTCCGAGTAAATGGTAAAGACTGGAAGATCAAGCAGCTTTTACCGTCGAATTTCACGCATGGGAAAAATCCTAATCCAAAACGACGTGGCCATGGAACAGGGGCTCTATATGGTGGTCAATGATAGTAAAGAAGTAGGACTAAATGTTGCACACTATTACTACATTGGAGTTGCTTCAGAGACTAAGGGCAGTAAGAAATTTGTCGAGCAAGTCCAGCTGGGACTGCGGGACACTTTGGATCAGGAACAGGCCCAAGATGGCAGCTACGCAATGGCTAGTGATCGTCATAGCGCAGAAAAGAGCTATCAGGAACTTACTGGAACCTTGCTCTTCATCGGTGTCTTCTTATCCGTTATCTTCCTTCTAGGAGCTGTTCTTGTGATTTACTACAAGCAAATCTCTGAAGGCTATGAGGATCGTGATGGCTTTATCATCTTGCAAAAGGTTGGTTTAGATGAAAAGCAGACTAGAAGTACCATTCGCAAGCAGATTTTAACTGTTTTCTTCCTACCTCTCATCTTTGCTTTTCTACATATAGCGGCTGTTTTTCATATGTTGCGCTTGATAGTTGCCCTACTGGGTGTGACCAATCTTCCTCTCTTAATTCAGACAACACTTGCGACTTGCGGCGTCTTCCTCCTGACCTATATTTTAGTATTCTTACTAACTTCTCGCAGTTACCGCAAGATTGTTGCCAGATAAGAGCAATTCCCTGACCCTTGGTCGGGGATTTTTTGATGTCTGGATTTTTACCTCTCATCTCTCTCATTTTACCGCTTGTCCAAAAAGCCGAGATTTTTCAAAAAAGACTTGCTATCATAGTCTCAGAAGTTAAGATAGGAGAAAAGATCATGTTAGTCCAAGTAAAAAATCTGACCAAAGTTTATGGAGACAAGGTAGCAGTAAATGGCCTGAATTTAGAAATTGAGGCAGGTAGTTTTACAGCCATTCTAGGCCCTAATGGAGCAGGCAAGTCGACAACGATTCAGATGCTGATTGGACTCTTGCAGCCAACATCAGGACAAATCATTTATGCAGAACAAACCAAGCTGGGCGTAGTCTTTCAAAATAGTGTGCTGGATGCCAATTTGACAGTAGTTGAAAATCTGCGAATTCGTGCTAAGCAGTACAAGCAGGTGGAAACTGGTAAGATTGAGCAATTGATCAGAGCAACTGGGGCTGGCTAGCTTTGCTAAACAACGCTACGGGACGCTTTCTGGTGGACAAAAGCGACGGGTGGACATTGCCCGTGCGCTGCTCAATAGTCCCGACTTACTTTTTCTGGATGAGCCGACGACAGGCTTGGATATCCAGACTAGAGAAAGCATCTGGAAGCTGCTTAAAGACCTGCAGCAGAAGGAAAAGATGACCGTAGTCCTGACCACCCACTATCTAAATGAAGCCGATGATGCGGATAAGATCTATATCGTAGACCATGGTCAAGTCATTGCGCAAGGCTCTGCTGACCAGATCAAGGAGCGCTATGCCCGCAATGTTTTGCGGATTTTAACCCAAGATTCAGAGGGCTTGAAGGCCGCTTTACCGACTAGTTGCGAATGGGAGCAAGCTAAGGAAAAATGAGTTTTTCTTTTTATCCAGAGACGACCCAAGAAGCGCTGACGTTGCTGAGCCAGCTTGGCTCCTATATTGAACAATTTGAATTCCAACCAGGGACGATGGATGATGCCTTTATGGCTCTGACAGGAAGAGAGGTACGTTAAATGCTAATGTTGGTCAAACGAAACTTTTTACTTTATTTTCGCAATCATAGTGGGGTGATCCTCTCTCTCTTTGGAGCCATTATTCCCTTTGTTTTATATCTGGTTTTTCTAAAGAACAACATGAAAGGCTCTTGGTCAGACAGTAGCCATGCGACGGAACTGCTCGACTTTTGGCTGATTAGCGGAACGCTGGCTGTCACCGCCTTGACAACCACCCTATCAGCTTTTTCACAACAAACTGAAGACCGAGAAAGAAAGGTGACCGCTGACCTCTTTATCACAGATTTGGGGCAATGGGGCTTGCGATTTAGCTACCTAATCAGTGCCTTTGTGATCGGCTTTGTCATGCAAGTCTTCATGTTTGCTGTCATGCTGACCTACTTTATTCTAGCGGACAAGATTGCCTTTGACTGGGGGCTTCTTCCCCAGCTGGTCGGCCTCATGCTGCTCAATAGCTTGCATAACAAGTCTCCCTCAATGCGCTAGTTGTTCCTTGTTTCAAATCGGTGAATTCCTTGGGGCAATACGCGACGGTCATTGGTGCAGCTTCTGGTTTTTCTAGTGGGAACCTATATTCCGATTGGGACTCTGCCAAGCCTTGCCCAAAATCTCATGAAACTGACTCCCTCAACCTACATGGCTTCTCTCTTCAGACAAGTCCTGATGAAGGATTCTCTGACAGAGGTTTTTGCGGACCAGAGTCAGCTCCAGCAAGAGTTTGAGAAGCTCCTAGGTATCTGTATCGAATGGCAAAAGCTCTTGACAAGCCAAGAAACATACTATATAGTTGGAGTAGTGCTCACGGCAGCAGCCCTGTTCTGGCTAGGTCAAAATTGGCTGCTGAATCGACGGATGAGCTTCAAGTGAAGAAAGTAGGAGGCTTAGGGTTTGCAGACAAGATTTGAAGAAGATGCTCAGATTTCCTCCCAAGACCCGCTGGTGGTCGTGAGAGCGGATCAGCTGGCTGGCGAGGCCAAGACCGTCCTAGACTATCTGGAAAACTTCAAGGCTGGTCCAAGTGGTGTCCTGCCTATTAAGTCGGATGATAAGCTGGTCATGCTCAAGACGGAGGACATTATCCTGGCCGATATCAAAGTCAGACAACCCTGATGATTTACAGTACTGAGGGCATTTACACAACGACAGAAACGCTGACTCGTTTTTCAAAATCGTCTCAATAGTCGCAATTTCATTCAGGGTATCTCGCCACGCAGTCATTAACATCGATCATCTGGAATCCTTGTCGGATAGCTTTTTCGGGCAATATGACTGCTAAGCTGACCAATCAGCTCAAAAACCGATGTCAGTCGCCGTTATGTCAAGTTGCTCATGGACTATTTGGAAATTTAGGGAGGAAAATCATGACCTTTAAAAATTCTGATCGGCATGCAGGATGGTCTGAAGAACAGGTAGCTTGGTCTTTCTGCTGGTAGAGTCTTATTTCAGGAAAAAACAAGTCTCTTGACTCCGCGTTCAATTCTCAGTGTCCTCCTTGTCAGCGCCTTAATCGGAGTAGCAAGCTATATCTTTGACGCGACAGACCGCTTTCCATTTCCTTTCCTACTTTTCTGCCACTTTGTAGTGACAGCGACCATCGTTAGTCTAGCTATGATCTGCAATGGCTGGGGGACTATGCTCTTTGGTTGGTCCTTCTGGCTAAGATTTTTGTTTTGATTTACCTCTTGGTTTGGTTTCTTGTCACTATTGATTCGATGATTAAAACCAAAGAAAATCAACGAGGCTTTGAAAAATCGTAGAAAACACTAATGTATCTAAGACGCAAGCAAGTTTTTCCGAGAACTTGTTTGTTTTTTTATTTAACAAAGGAGCTATTATCTCAAACTGCCGTCTTCCTTTTAAAGTACGATTTCCGCTTTTTCTTGACAAAGATTTTTAAAGTGTTATAATTTGAATGAATAAAAATTTGATTCATTCACAAAAGGAAGAAGGTCATGGACAAAAAGCTGAATTATTGGCTGAGGCTAGGCAGGTGTTTGCTGAGAAGGGCTATAAAAAGACAAATATTTCAGATATTACCAAGCGCGCTGGCATGGCTGTTGGCTCCTTTTTATAAGTATTGCATGAGTCCAAGGGAAGCTATAGAGGTTTATGTAGCTGAAAATAACCGCATACGTGAGGAAACCATGCAGCGCGTGGATTGGCAGGGTGAGCCAGAGGTCGTCGTTGAACAGCTTTTTGCAGTCACTTTTGAGTTGATTTCGCCCTAATAAAATTTTGGCCGAGTGGAGCAAGCCGGGCATTTCTCCAGATGCTACACGACTACTATAATCAGGATGCAGGCCGCGCGGCCAATGCCTTTCATCAGTTTTTGATTCAGACTTTCAGTCAGCGCTTGCAGGAGAAGGGCTTTTTCACAGGAGGAAGTCGCCCAACTCATGAAGGCTTACGATTTGATCTACTACATCGACATGCATGTGACAGAGCAGGATTTTTCCAGGTTGTTGTGAGATATCGAGACCTTGGTGAAATATTTTTAAAGGGAATCTAAATAAGAATTTCCTTTTTCTTGGAAGATGATCTGAATGAATTTATAAGAATATTCATTCAGATAAGGGGAGGTGGATTTGTGTGATATAGAGCGATGGAGAAAGCAAATTAGAGGAAAACAATTTTTTGAGAAGATGTGAATGAACCTTTAAGAATATTCATTCAAATAGGGAAGTGAGGAAAATGATGATGAAACAAGGTGGAATGCTGTTGAGTGGAAGGGCTATTTTGGGGCTTTGCCTAGTTGTGATTGGTTTTTGACCCTTGGTTATGGCGGTGTGGAATTTGGCTTTGGCCTAAGTTTAGGCTTTCAGTCTTTTTTGATTGGTGGTCTCCTTTGTATCTTGGTTGGATTGCTTGTGATGTCAGGAGTAGCAGTAGCTGTCAAGCTGGTGGTCTTGGCCTTGACGGTGATCAGTATCTTGCTCTATATTCACAATATGCCTGATTTGGAAATTCTCTTACAACTGATATCGGATGTAGTGGTTGTAGGCTTTGCTGCTTTTCTGGCAGTGCTTTTGTTGAGAAAGTAGGAGGAAAAATGATTATAGTTTATGATTCAGTAACGGGTGTTGGGAAGCAATTTGCAGAATTGCTGGGTTATCCGACACAAAGCATCAAGGAAAAGTTGGAAGAACCTTGTATTCTGATTACGCGAAACGCTGGGGCTGGGAAAATTCCTTGGTCCACTAAGCGCTTTATTAAGAAACATTCAAGCCTGATTAAAGGCTTTGTCAATAATGGAGATTCGGTGAAGCATGGACAGACCTTCTGCGGGGCTACACCTTTGATTATCGAAAAATATGGGCTGCCGCATATCTGCGATATTGACAGAGGTGGCAAGGAAGAAGACATCAAACTTGTGCAGGAATACCTAGCTAAATTCTAAGAGTGGATGATTTATATGATAAATCTATAGGAAAAGGATGGGTGATAATCACTCATCCTTTTTAAGATGACAAAAATGTAAGTTTAAAGTTTAAAATGAAAGGTTATTCGATGGTAGTGGGACGGGGAATTTTATATCATATAGGTGTAAGGAAAAACAAATCGTAAATAATATCCAAATAAAAGGAGGCCCACTATGAAAAACAAATCTCTTCAACCATAAACAAAAGACACCAAAGGCGCAAAAGATTTCTAAGGAAGAAATCGAAAAAACCAGACTGGGCTGTGCATCAAGCCAGTATTATTTCTGGTTACAATATAGTCATTAAGAAGCAGATGCAGTGAAGGGGCTGGAGAGTGGGACAGAAATCGGTAATTCGTTAGAATTCGATTTCGTCGTCCCACCTCCGCACAGTTGAGTAGGGCTGTAAAAGCTGATGAAATCAGCGTAGTAGAGCCCACTCAACCACTGCGTCTTGCCTCGACAATCCAAAAGACAATTGAGAGGCTGAGGGCCTTTTTCCCAGTCCCACCGCCTTTTTGCTCAAATAGAATTGAAAGTTTAGGGAGGCAAACTGGGAAAGCAGCCCAAATCATACAGCCCTTTCCCTCTAATAGAAGTCAGGTATTTCCATAATTGGAAAATCGCTAAGTGACAAAAATGTAAGATTAGAGTTCAAAATGAAAGATTAGCTTATGGAAACTTATCGGGCTTTTTCGGTATGATAATAGTATCGTTTTTAGTTTGCTTTTCAGTAGGAGGCAGTAGCTCAGGTAATCTTGGAGCAGAGCCAGCTAATAAAGCATTGGAAGCTAAGCTAAATAACCATTTTACACATAAATAAAAAAAGAGGTTCAAGTATGACATTATTAGATGTACAACACGTGAAAAAGATTTATAAGACTCGCTTTCAGGGCAGCCAAGTAGAGGCGCTAAAGGACATTCACTTTACAGTGGAAAAAGGCGAGTATGTAGCCATTATGGGTGAGTCAGGCTCTGGGAAGTCCACCCTGCTCAACATCCCAGCCATGCTGGACAAAGCCAACTGAGGGACGCGTCTTTCTAAATGGAACTGACACAGCAACCATCAAAAACAGCCAGGCTTCCAGCTTCCGCCGAGAAAAATTAGGCTTTGTCTTTCAGGATTTCAACCTGCTGGATACCCTGTCGGTCAAGGATAATATTCTACTGCCTTTGGTCCTCTCTCGCCGTCCCATTACCGAGATGATGCAAAAGCTGGTCACGACCTGCAACGAGCTGGGAATTAACAAGCTCCAAGAGAAGTTTCCTTATGAGATTTCCGGTGGTCAGAAGCAACGGGTGGCCGTTGCCCGCGCCATTATCACGGAACCTGAGATTTTGCTGGCGGATGAGCCGACAGGAGCCTTGGATTCTAAGTCCTCGGCAGCTCTATTGGATGTCTTTGAAGATATCAACGACCGCGGCCAAACCATTCTCATGGTAACCCACTCGACTTCAGCGGCTAGTCGGGCCAAGCGGGTGCTCTTTATCAAGGATGGGATTCTCTACAATCAAATCTTCCGTGGCAACAAGACCGAGCGGCAGATGTTCCAAGAAATTTCCGATACTCTGACAGTTATGGCAAGTGAGGTGGAAGCTCATGCTTAGATTAACTAGTAAGCTTGCGCTTTCTAACTTAATCAAAAATCGTAAGCTTTATTATCCTTTCGCTCTGGCGACCTGTCTGGCTATCGCCATCTCCTACATCTTTTTCTCCCTGACTTTTAATCCTAATTTAGTAAAAATGACGGGGGCAAGCGCCGTTTCTATGGTGCTATCTTTTGGGATGGTGATTGTCAGCATCACGACCAGCATTATCGTCTTTTATGCTAATAGCTTTGTTTTCAAGAATCGCTCCAAAGAGCTGGGTCTCTACAGTGTGCTAGGGCTCAATAAATTCCACCTCTTTGTCATGGTGGTAATTGAATTACTAGTATTTGAGTCTAGTCACCCTTATCCTTGGACTAGGGATTGGGCTCTTATTTGACCAGCTGATCTATGCTCTCTTGCTAAAAATCATGGCGATAAAGGTCGTATTGGTGTCAACTTTTCAGCCTGCTGTCGTTATCGCGGTTGCTGTTTTCTATGCCTTTGTCTTTTTCTGCTTGATGATTAGCAATGGTCTGCGCTTGAGAAAGCTTGATGCATTGCAATTGGTCAAAGAAAAGAATAGCGGAGAAAAGAAAAGTCGCTTTTTATTCCTGCAGACACTACTTGGGCTTGCAGCCTTGGCATACGGTTACTTCCTTTGCACTAGGAGTGACCAATCCCTTGTCAGCAGTCTTTACCTTCTTTGTCGCAGTGCTCTTTTGTGATTCTAGGCACCTATCTGCTCTTTAATGCTGGAATTACAGTCTTTCTGCAATTTTTGAAAAAGAAGAAGTCCTATTATTACCAACCCTAATAACATGATTTCCGTTTCAACCTGATTTTCCGCATGAAGAAAAATGCGGTGGGCTTGGCAACAATTGCCATCCTATCAACCATGGTTTTGGTAACCTTATCTGGCGGAGCTAATATCTATGCTGGCGGTGACTACATGCAAAAGGCTATGTTTCCTCATGATTTTTAGCATTCAAGGAAAAAGGAACCACAGGTGAGCAGATGGACCAAGTGCTGACAGAGTTTGTGAATGAGCAGCAGTTACCAGTCACAAAAGAAAGGTGTCTATCCATACTATACGATGGGGTGACAAGTCGCTGGCAACCAGCTCGATATCAACGCTGCCGCTCAAAAATTTGTCACACTGAAAACGTATATTTTGGCTATTTCAGAAGCGGACTATCAAAGTATGACGGGGAAAACTCTTGATCTTGGGGATGATGAAGTGGCCCTCTACCAGCAAGGCGTGAAATTAGATTCCAAGCAAGACTTGCAGCTGGCTGGTCAGACCTTTAAAATAAAAAGAAGAACTCAAAGAAGACTTTATCTTTGGTCATTTACCCGATCAGATGAACATGATCGTCCCAGAGAAAATCTACATGGTTCTTAAAAATCCTGACCAAATCTTCTCTGCAATGATGGATAAATATGCTGTAAACCTTAATTATTATGGTTGGCTTGATACAAAGCTGTCAACGGAAGAACAGCGTAATCTGAGGGATGCTTACCAAGAAAAATTGAATCAGTTTAATCAGACCTTGCCTGAGAATCAAGCGGTCTATGGTTCGGTAACAGCTTTTTGATAAGCAAGAAATCAAAGGCATGCTGGGTGGCATGTTCTTCATCGGCATCTTCCTGTCGATCGTCTTTATGTTAGGAACCATTCTCATCATCTATTACAAGCAGATTTCAGAAGGGCACGAGGATCGGGATCGCTTTGTGATTCTACAAAAGGTCGGTCTGGATGAGAAGCAAATCAGACAAACCATTCGGAAACAGATCTTGATTGTTTTCTTCCTGCCGCTGGCCTTTGCCTTTATCCATCTGACCTTTGCCTATCATATGCTGAGCTTGATCTTGTCTGCTCTTGGTGTTCTTAACTCAGCTCTCATGCTGGCTGTGACACTGGGTGTCTGTGCAATCTTCTTTATCAGCTATGTGATCGTCTTCATGATTACTTCCCGCAGTTATCGTAAAATTGTTTCTATCTAAGAGTTGGGATTTCCCAGCTTCTTATTTTACATTCTTTGCCAAACGATAAAGTGGCATTTTAAAAGAGACTTTGGTAAATCCAATAATCTATGATATAATAAACCATCTATGCTTTGGAGGGAGATTTTATGAATATTTTTCGAAAAAAAGATGCCAGTAAAAACAGGACGGGAAATGCGGCGGCACCTGAAACTGATGGATTTGATTCTTTTAGGGATCGGTGCCATGGTTGGTACAGGGATTTTTCACGGTTACGGGAATTGGGGCGGCGACTTATGCAGGTCCAGCTCTGATTGTGTCGATCGTGATTTCTGCCCTATGTGTCAGCATCTCTGCCCCTATTTTATGCGGAGTTTGCCTCGAGTTCCGGCTAATGGCGGAGCTTACAGCCTATATTTACGCTGTTTTAGGGGGAATTTTCCGGCTTGGCTGGCTGGTTGGCTGACCATCATGGAATTTTCATGACAGCTATATCAGGTGTAGCTTCTGGCTGGGGTTCTTACTTGAAAGGGCTTTGAGCGGCTTTCATATCCAGCTACCGACAGCCTTGAATGGCACATTCAATCCAAAAAGCAGGGACTTATGTGGATTTGTTGCCTATTCTGGTTTTGGTCTTTGTGACAGGCGTGGTACTTTCTAAACTCAAAAGCAGCCCTGCGCTTTAACTCAGCCTTGGTCGTCCTAAAATTCTCAGCCTTGGCTCTCTTTATTCTCGTTGGGCTTTTTCATCTTCGACCTGAGAATTGGTCTAACTTTTCACCTTTCGGCTTTGGTCAAATCTATGGCGGACAGACGGGGATTATGGCTGGAGCTTCTCTGATGTTCTTTGCTTTTCTGGGCTTTGAGTCGATTTCTATGTCTGTGGATGAGATCAAAGAGCCTCAAAAAAATGTGCCGCGCGGCATTGTTCTTTCCTTGGGATTGTGACCATCCTCTATATCTTGGTAACCTTGGTCTTGACAGGCTTGGTCCACTATACCAAGCTAAATGTTCCAGATGCAGTAGCCTTTTCACTTCGCAGTATTGGACTAGATTGGGCTGCCAATTATGTTTCTATCGTAGCGATTTTGACCCTGATCACGGTCTGTATCTCCATGACCTATGCCTTGTCTCGGATGATTTACAGTATAGCGCGCGACGGACTTTTTACCGCCGTCTTTCAAGGAATTAACTGCTACTAGCCGCGTGCCTCAAAATGCTACCATCTTAGTGGGGATTGCATCAGCTATTTGTGCGGGTATCTTTCCTCTTGCTAGCATCGCCTCTTTCCTCAATATCTGTACGTTGACTTATCTGATTATGCTGGCCTTTGCCATTTTGAAGTTGCGGAAGGAAAAGGGACAGCCTAAAGCTGGAGAATTCAAAACTCCGCTAGTGCCTCTAACTCCGATTTTGTCTATTGTCATCTGCCTTTCCTTTATGACTCAGTACACTGGGACACTTGGTTGGCCTTTGGCATCGCCCTGCTTTTTGGGGAATTTTGATTTACTTTGGCTACGGCTATCGTCATTCGGAAATAGAAGTGAAAGAAAAGTAGTGTAAAAAAGTTGTTCTTGACAAAAAGTAGAAGGAGAAAAGAATGAAGAGTTTTAACCTAACGAAAAAGAAGAGAGTTTGGTTGTTTACGCTTGCTTTGCTTGCCATTATTTTACTAGCCATTGTAATCAATATCCAGCTGAATCAACCCGAACATATGAGCGCTGATTAGTGTTGGCCTTTGGAGAGTCAAGATGGCATGAGGAAAATAAAGACTGGCTCTATCCCCTGAAAAATATCTGCCTTGTCATTCTGGCAGTTCTAGCTGGGTCTGGTTTGATGATTACATTCTCTAAGAGTGAGAGATGGAAATAAGTTTTTGAAAATGAGGCAATCCAGCCCGATGTCCCTAACAGAGCATCCTTTAGAAGAGGCGGAGTCTTGGTTGAAGGGACAGACAGGAGAATAGTTCATTGAAAGCAGTCAAACAGACTGCTTTTCTGCTATAATAAAGAGAAGAACGAGGTGACAGATGATTCGTAAAGTAAAACTAAGAGACGCCGCAGCTATTCAGCGACTTAATGCTGAGTGCCTGGGCTATGACTTCGATAGGGAAGCGACGGAGGCTCAACTGAAGAGGCTGCTAGAGAATGACCAGCATTTGATTTTGGTAGTTGAAGAAGACGGTCAGGTCATAGGATACGCTCATGCGGCTAGCTACGACTGTCTCTATTTCCCGTCCTTGCTCAATCTCTTGGCTTTGGCCGTCGCTCAGGATTTTTCAAGGGCAGGGGGCATGGCAGAGCGCTGATGCAAGCTTTGCGTGAAGAGGCAAAAGAGGCAGGCTACACAGGAATTCGGATTAATTCAGGCATTTCCCGCTCATCAGCCCATAGAATTTTATCGCAGCCTCGGCTGCAGCGAAAAAGCAGACCAGAAACGATTTTATTGGGAATTTTAAAGAAAAGAGGACTAGCTGATGATTGAACCACTAAGCCAGCAGCATGCTTTAGAAATTGCTAACGACTGGCATTACGAGACGCCTTATGACTTTTATGATATGGAAAATGATCTGGAGGATTATGAAGAAATAGTCTCCCAAGAAGCGCGTGGGGACCGTTATTATCAAGTCCTGAGAGAAGGGAAACTCTATGGATTTTTCTGCTTAGAGCAGAAAGGAGAGCGAACTTTTGGAGCTTGGTTTTGGGGATGAAGCCGGAGCACTGGGAAAAGGTCAGGGCGCGGGATTTCTACAGGAAATTCTGGACTTTATCATAGCAAATTTTGCGCCCCAAGTCATAAGGCTATCCGTGGCTGACTTCAATCACCGAGCCCAGCAGCTTTATCTCAACATGGGCTTTGAAGTGGTGAGGCGCATTCCGCAGGAAAGCAATGGCGATATTCATCTCTTTGTGGAGATGAAGAAGAGGGTATAAAATACCTATGACTGCTAGTAGCATATTTTTGATAAGAGTATAATAAACAAAAAGGAGAAAAACCATGACATTTGAAGAAATTTAGAAAAACCATGATTTTATATATTCTTTAGTGTCTCTTTACAGTGGTTTATAGCGGTTTATGGCAAGAATACCAATATTGGTTCATCTTTGATATTCTTCAGGAGTCCACAAAAGGTGAACAAAAAGCCCTCAAAAAGGGCATGAAATTTGATGAGTTCAGCAGGCAAGAACTAGCACGGTCAAACGTGCTTTTTTAGTTGTCTCGTATTTACTGATAGTTACATTATATCAAAAAAAGGAGTGTTTGGCCTTGTGGGCTATAACTCTCCTTAATTGTTCTAGGCTATGCAAGTTTTCAGTTGTGACTATATTATATCACGTTACCAATCGAAAGAAAAACGCTAAAAAGCGCGTGCTTATCAATTATGTTAACGTCAACAATAATGTTTCACGCGCAAGCCTACTGTATTTTTTTATAGTTCGTCTTTTTCTATCTTTTCTCTGAGAATTCTATTCCAAATATTATAAAAAAGAGTGTCCTTTCGGAATAACAGGATTTTTAGCAAATTCTTCTTGTGTTAAGGTGGTTTCTTTGTCTAATATTGTACCATCTGCTAGTTTAGTGCCTTTAGGGACAATATGGGATATTGTTGGGTTCCATTTTTCTTTAACTTTTGCCATGTTAAATACTCCTTTATGGCAAAAACAGAACCGTCCCACCTCCTACCGCAGAAAAGTCTGTTTCAAGGGGAGATGGAAAAAGCTCTGTTTATAAGTCAATTATATCATAGTTAATTATTAAGCATGGATTTTCTTATCAGCAATGGCATCAGTTAAAGTCTGGGAGAAGTTCAACCCTAGGTCACGTCCTAAAGTATCTCGCCCAACGTGGGATAGTGAGTGTTTTCTTTACAGGCTCTTGGTTGCCTAGATACTCGGCGACATCAACCATAACCATTGAGACAAAAAGACTTGCTAGGGTCATAAACTAGCTCTATATCCTCATCATCGCGAAAAGGATTATTATCAGCTAAAGATAAGGTGTTAATAGGGCTAGGAGTGGGAATATCTCGCCCATTCTCGATATAGTCCGCTAGGTTAATACCTAACCAATCGCTAGCCATTGCCATAGCGTCTGCCATATCCTCACCTTGGGTTGTTGAATGCTCAAAGTCTGGGAAAGTGACAAAGTAAGGAGCATTAGCTCCATCTGTATCATCATAATAAAATAAAGCTGGATAAGTGACAAGCATAGTTTACCTCCAAAAAGAAAAACTAAGCGGTAGGCTGTCACTATAACAGCCCTGCTTGCTTTTGATACCCCTTTCGGTGTATTTGTTAATCTCACCGTGGGGAATGGTTATAGGTCGCTCTCCAGCTTTTTCAAGCTTAACGTGCGACCCCTTGCCGCCTTTGGTCTTTATCCAACCGTGGGCAGTCAGTAACTTAACCATTTCTTTTTGTGTCATAGGCATAGCGCTTTTACCTCCTGACAAGATAATTATATCATACGTGCTACACGTATTCAACTAAAAGGCAATATTTTATCTAAATAGGATAATCAGAAACAGGCTATAAAATTGCTTGTATGGCGTTTTATTTTATTAGCGGACAAGTTTATCGGAAGCGGTGAAACAAGTGCTAAAACAGGAGCGCTTTTTATGTATAACGAGACTAAAAATCTTGTATTATCAATGTTTTTAGGTTCTACCCCTTACCTAAAAATTTGAAAAATGGCGGTGATGTAAGACGAGAGTTTGTTGCGGCTCTCTTATCCACCACATAGGGGCGGGGTAACGCACCTTATGAATCAACTCTGAAGCAGAAAGGGGTAGTATTGTAGCTGTTAGACTAGCTTGAAAGGTTGGTCTTATCATGTTTCTATTATGTCTTTAAAATTTTCAAAAAGGGAATTTTTCGCACGGAAAAGGCCGCGTCTTTTTAAACCGAAACAATATAGCCCCGTTCATAGAGGGTAATTTCCGAATGTTGAACAGTATAAGTGATAGCCTGAAGCATTTGGCCAAAAGGCAAGCATCGGAAGAAGCTGCTTTGCTAAGTAAGTTTAGAAGCTCTATCACTCGTAAGCTTAGCAAGATTCTTTATTCCTGAACTCTTTATTCTGTAAATCGTTGTTTTTGACTTTTCTATCTTGTCTTCGATATTCCAGATTTCCAAGTGATTGACATAGAACATCCGCAATACTGACCTTTCAAGAGGAGCGCTCAGCTTGTCAATGAGTTTAGAAGTTTCTAAACGTTCATTGATTAGATTGGAGAGTCTGTTTTGTATATCTTCTTTCAACTTCAAAACATAGACAAGTTCATTCTCCGTATTGTTCACTCTACTAGTCTGGACTTTGGTTTGTGTCAGAGTTGATTTTTTAAATAAACCTTGATCTAAATACTGAAGTTCTAACTGCAAACTCTGAATCTCTTTATCTAACCATCTAATACCTTCTAACTTTGCTTTTACTTGCTCTGGTGTCATGCCTTAGCCTCCTCTTGTGGTATAATAAATCTATCTAATCTATACCAAGGAGTCAGTCAGCAGGGCTGGCTTTTTGCTTGCTTTTCTCTCTGTTTTGGTATATACTTGATATATACAAACAAAGGAGAAAAGAAATGAATACAGTAAAAACCCGTAAAGTTGGGAACTCTCTGACTGTGACCATTCCCAAGGCGCTTGATGTCCCGGAAGGTCAAGAAATGGTCGTTTACAAAGGCGCTGATAATGTGATCGTCCTAGCTCCAAAGATTGCAGATCCATTCGCTGAAGCGGCTGACCTCCGTATGGAAAATGATTTTGAAGGGGTGAAACTACTTGACAGCGAAATCTAACTATGTCCCAGAAAAGCAGGATATCATCTGGATAGACTTTGATCCATCTGTCGGGCGTGAGATACAGAAGCGCCGCCCTGCTGTGGTGGTATCTCGTAAGGAATACTCAGAACGCACTGGCTTCGTTGCCGTCTGCCCTGTTACGCATGGCCAGAAGAAACTAGAAAAAGCTAGGCTTGCTGGTTCCTGTTCTATCCTCTGAGGTGAGACGGCTCAGTGAATCGCTCCAGCTCTACACCTTCGACTTTCGAGAACGCCAGGCGCAAAAATCATCACCATGGACACACCGAGCTTTCAGAAGGTTGTTCAACTCTATAACTTCATTTTGAAGCATGAATCGATCAAGCTAAGGCGGAGCGCCTTGGCTTTTTGTATTTCTAGGCGACTGGCGGAATATGTACATACTTTTTCCATACCTGCCAACATGTTTGTAAGCAACAAATCCAAAAATAACAGACTTTTTAAACATCCCTATTTCCTTATCGTTTTGACAAGGAGAAAAACGAAAAATAAGGATCTTTTAAATTCGTCTTAACTCCCTATCGTTTTGTAAGCAATTAAGAAGGCTTATTGTCGTCCTTATCTGCCTATCATTCTGCAAGGAGAAATCCGAAATAAGAGGGGTAAAAACTCCGCTTATCTGCTTGTCATTTCTCAGGGAGTTAGGGAGGGGTTATTATTGCTATTAATTGTGATAAATGATAGGGAGATGTGGCCACTTTTCTCGAGGGTTCGCTCGAGGTTCAAGCAGATTTACCCCTGCCATTTGTCAGGCATATTTTTGCCACTACCTGGCCAAAACCCTCACCATTGGAGAAGTTCGATACCTTACCAAAACCTTACCATTCTATGGTTCTAAAAAATATCTATACCTTAGGGCAATCTTAGGGCTTTTTAAAAATGTAACCTTAGCCTAATCTTAGCCTATTTTTAGTATTTTTAAATACGCAACCTTGACAGAACCTTTACATTTTTTGCTCTTACCGCACCCTTTTTGGAACGCTCGAACCAGTCAAAATCCTTGATATAGCTGACTTATTTCAAAGGTCAAACCGTCAAATATGTAGTATTTGTTTGTTTTGTAAATTGCACACTACTACAAATTATCATGGAAAAACCCAAAACTATTGGGTTCAGTAGTAGTGAAACCACAAAAAGAGGCAATCCCCCTTTGCTACTATTCTTCACTGAGTAAGCCACTTACTACCACATCACGGACAAATTGAGCTTGTTTTTCTTTGGGTAGTTGCAAAGCTTCAAGTAAAGACTCTAGAACTTGCTTGTCAGTTCCTGCAATCAACTTCTTAATGATATTCTGGAATTGTCCTTCCAAGTACTCGCAAAAATGTATCCGCTGTGCTTGTGTCGGCTGCACTGGTACTGGTGAGCTATCTGCAATCAGCAAGAAGCAGGCTTCCGCGATTTGGGCGAATAACTTTGCACGCGCTTCAGGGTGTCTGTATAACTCATAGGCGTTTATGCTGGTGTCTTCCGTTCGGAGCTTCTCACCTAGTTCAATCAGTTTAGGCGTATCTTCAAGACATACTGGTGTTGCATCCGCCATAAAATCGTCACGCTTACGGTTGAGTTCCTCCAGTTCCTGATCTGCCTGTTCAAAGTATATTTGTTCTGTCATGGGATTCCTCCTTTTCTCTGGCTAAAAATTGCGTTTCATCCTCTTGTCTTGGATGTCTGTCATGTTATATACATTCCCCTCTGATCGTTTTCCAATTCGACTGACTAGCTTATCATTATAGATTCTAGCTAGCTCTTTGCCGTTGTGGTTGGTGTTGATGATAGTTGTTTCCCGCTTATCAAAAACCTTGAAAAAAAGGTCTGTACCCAATTATTAGCCTCATCTTTTCGGCTATTCATAACGCTTTCTGTGCCTAGATCATCAATAAAGAGATAGTCAACCTCGGTCAGCAACTTCAAGGCGTCATACTCTGTAAAATCACTCTGTCTATACTGCCAACCTGACTGAATGCGCGTGATAATCTCAGTAATACTGACAAAAAGCACACTCTTAGGCTCATTCCTAGACTTATAGCCCTCGTTAATGGCTTTGGCCATAGAATAGCATAAATGACTTTTTCCAGTACCTGGATTGCCCATAATTAGCGTGTTTCCTGTCATACCGTTTAGGTACTCCTTAGCTTGTTTGATAGCAAACTCCTTGGCCTCGTGTTCCTCTTTTGTCTCGGCTTTGAAAGTGCTAAAAGAGGCCTCTCTCAGCTCATTTGACACCGTACTTTCACGCGCTAGCACATCATAGGTTGAAGAGTCCAGATCATGACCTAGGGCTTTTTCTATGCCCTCTAGCTCCGTCTGTTTGATGTTCTCCCTAGTACATTCCATGCAGTAGGGTGATGTATAACCATCTGGCTTTTTGAATTGTACTAGGTTAATCTGATGGGTTGGGCAAAGCTCATCAGTGACCTTTATTTTTTCATTGAGCTGGTCTGTATTCAGTAATTCCATTGTTTCTCCTCTCCGTCAGTAGATAAACGGATCTTGAATATCATCGTCAGACTGACCTTGTTTCTTTTGCTGAAACAGTCTCTGTTCATCTTCGACTTGTACCATGGTTCTAATACCATTCTGTCTCCAGTTCTTGAGTATTGAATTGATATAGCTAAAAGATCGCTTGCCGTTATCTGCAGCCTTGTCTATAGCAATCTTGATAACCTCTAGCTCCATACCGTCAAGAGTGAGATAGTCAGTCAGTATTTGATATTGTTGCCCATCCATAACCCCTATACGCTTTTGGTAATAGTTAGAGATTTCAGCAGTAGGAGCAGAAGAAGTTTTTTTCTCTATCTCTTCTTCTATCTCTATCTCTTTTTCTTTCTCTATCTCTATCTCTATCTCTATCTCTGTCTTACATGTAGTTAACAATGTAAGATTGTCAGATGACATTGTAAGATTTTCCTTTTGTTCTCGTTGCTGTTTCCGATATTCTCGCATGTATGCTGCTTGGTTGGTTTCCTGCTGTACCAAGGCTTTTGCCTGCGGTAGTTCTGCGTTTTTATCTTCATCAACTTGTATTAGACCACACTTAGTAAAGTATGCCATGGTCATATCTATATCATCTTCCGATACGTCTAATTTTAGGGCTAACTCTTCCTTGAGATTGTCAAAGTAACCCTCATAGTATAAAATACAGTCACTTTCTAAGCTCTCTAGCATGAGCCTAATATAAATCACCGTCATAGTGTACCCACCAGGTACCGTTTTTAGTCTCTTGATAAAAATATTATCAAAAAATTTCTTATCAATTTTTAGCCAAAAATATATTTTAGTTTTTGCCATTCTCCACCCCCATAAACTTCCAGATGTCCGTAACTTTGTAATAGATTTTCCTAGTATCTTCTAGTGGGGGCTGGTATCGTCTTAGCCCTGCATTTTCCCACCGTTTGCAGTGTCTTATATTTTATGTCCAGTTCGTCCATGGCTTGCTGGGCTGAAATTAACCTCGTCAAGCGTGGTTTGACCTTCTCACGCGCTTCTAGATAGTTCTCCACAAGCTCCAGAACGCCATGGGTTAGTTCATATTCGCTTTCTTTGCTGAGACTAAACATTCTGATCAGCTCCCTTCAGCAGCTCTTTTATAGCTTTCTAAATCAGCTTTAATTAGCACATCTAGACGCTTTCCCTCTGTGTCATACTGAGCCTTTAGCTCCCTGATCCCTGCTAGGCGTTCGGTATCGTTAGCAGGGATATAGTAGCCGTTACTTGCCCCACGTTTGGCCACAATGGGAATACCATAGCGAACGATAAGCCGGAGAATATGATCTCGTAAGGCTCTCATCTCCAGCCCCAGTACATTGGCAATATCTCGCCCTGCGCGTGGCTCGTCCGCCCCTACTGGTATCAGTCTTAAAAATTCTTTCTTCAAGCTCCGTCATCCTCTGCTCTCCATTGTTTCAAGCCATTTTTCCATCTTTCTGAGTTGCCGTTTGGTGATATATCCTCTGCGTCTGTAAGCAATAGCCCAGGAGTGAAACAGCTCAGCGCATACGCCAGCCAGAAAGAAAAGTAGTAGTGTTAAAATTGCGCCTAGTAGTTCATTCATTTTAATAGCCCTCTTTTTCGCAGATCAGCAACTACTAAACTACGTAAATACGTCCAGGTTGAAGCAGTTGTGTGAATGATCCCATTACTTAAATTATTTTCTTTTATTGCTTGATCTAAGAAACTGAATAGCAACCAGTCAGGGAGCTTCCCGTGCCTTTCTGTGCATTCGTCGTCATATTTTTTTAATTCTCCAAGCAGGTTCTCAACATTCCTATTAAAAAATCCTCATGACTTGCCTCTTGCTTTTTATATGCTTCAGATAATTCGTAAAAACTGAATCCATAACTGACTAATTGCTGATCTACAATCTTCAACAATCTCTGTTGCCCCATGGTGTTTCTTGGATAAATGCCACTCTGATAAAATATCTAGCTTTTTCCTCTACAAGTCCCAACTCTTTTTCAAAAATCTTTAAAATATTTTTCCATGTTTTTACCTCTGTTTCTATGTTTGTGTAATTGCCTTGATGGGCTTGTCCTGTTTTGACAGCTTTTTAATGCCTTTCCTGTAATTGCCAGCCTCACGCTCAGACTCGCCAAACTTTGAGAGCGTGAGAAAGTACCAGTTTTAAGAGTTGGCGCTCTCCGTATGGTCAAAGTGTCCTAGATATGCTATAATCTAGGTATAAATCTTTACTAAAACCCTTTTAATAACAGCTTGCCTGCTTGTTTTTTATTATGTTTTAGTGATAGTGTGAAAGGCTCTGCGGTGTGGTTATTGCTAAGCCTTTTTTGTTGCTCTCACGCGCCTTGTGGTGCGTTTTTCTTTGGTCTGAAGACCATGGACTTAATATCCTGATAGGTCATACCCAGGTTAATCATAGCGATAGCCATATCTTCCAAGGCTTGGTATCTGACAAGCTCGGTACTGGTCAGACTATCGATCCCTGTCAGACCGCCACGCGCTGCCATCAGTTGCTTTTTATTCATGCCGCTAGTGCCTTTTAGCAGAAGGTTTGTGATAGTGCTGTGCGCGTGCTTTGGAGCTTCCTTCCAGCTTTCTATGCTGTCATGTAAAGTCTTGCGCTTTGGCTTTTCTAAAGCACGCTGCAGCAAACTGAGTTAGCTCGTCGCGCATTTCAAAGAATGCTTTGACTAGGTTTGTCTTGAACTCAACAACTTGCAGTGTGTTGTCTAAGTAAGTGATTAGTAGAGTAGCTTGTTGCTCATTTAAACGATAGACCTTTTTAGGTCGTCCTTTTCCGTCTAATTTATGGATTTCAAATCCATAAAATCCAAACGCCGTAAATCGCTCTTTGTGATTTCTTAGTAGGGCGATGTTAGCAGTGTGGTGCTGTACTCCAGCACATTCAGCGATAATCTCGCTTGTCGTGTACGGCTCTTTCTTGCCGTCCATGTAAACTAGGTTCATGGTTTGGCTCCTTTCTTAATCTTCGACTTTTAGAAACTCGTCCACAGTTATGCCTAAATACTCAGAGACTTTTTGCAAGGTCTCAATATCTGGACGCTTAGTGCGTTCATAGTACAAAGCAATTAATGCACTTTTAGAAATACCAGTGGCCTTATAGACATCTGAAACTTTTTTGCGTTGCTTTGCTAAAAGGATACGCATATTATTTCTCATGTTGTATCTCCTTTCTATCGAAAACGCAATTTATCTGCGTTACATAAAGTGTTTTAACGCTATAGTTTCGCGCTATAAAGTATTATTTTTGGGTAAACCGTAATTTTTTTGCGTGTTTCAAAAAAATGTGTTATAGTCTATTGATGAAAGGTAGTGGAAGTATGAATAGATTGAAAGAATTACGACGACAAAAAAAGCAAACTCAAAAAGAGCTTGCTCTTGAATTAGAGATTCCTCTGCGAACTTTACAAAGCTGGGAAAACGGCGAAAGTAATATTAAACCAGAAAAAGCCCAGCAACTAGCTGAATTTTTCGGGGTAAGCGTTGGATATCTGTTGGGGTATAGTGAGTATAGAGAATTAGAAAAAGCATTGGATATTTTTTCAAACTATCCTGATGTTGAAGCAACACTCAACCAAGAGATAAAAAGAACTAATCGGAGAAAGAGTAAAAGATTTTTATGAGTATATTGATAAACAGTTCTATGAAAGCTATAAAAATAGTGCTGTACCTCCTGAAATAGTTGTAAAGCACCGTGAAGACTTTTATAGCTCGTTTCTATTTCTCCCTGCTAGATTACAAAAATTTATAGCTTTATGGAGCATACTGACAGAAACTGAGCAAGAAAATATAGGTAAAATTATTGAGTTATTAGCTACGAGAGAAAAATAATACTACCATTAGCGAAGTTGTGAGTATTTATAGAGAGAATTAAAAAATTCCCCCATATTTGCTGATAACAACCCTATTCCAAATGTCTATTGTGCAAAAACAGGGGAAATTGGAAAATAGTAACAAAAAAGACAAGTTAGCTACTGCCAACTTGTCTAGACAGTACCTAACTAAAAATAAGCGAAAGGTTAGGTAATTACGAAATCATTATACCGCTCTGGTATGGAAAAAGTGACTAAAGACATACCCACGCGCATAACTGCATAAAACACACCAAAGGAGAAAAACACAATGAAAAAAGCCCTCATTGCAACTGTCGCAACTCTCGCCATCGGATTAGCAGGGGCGGGATATTATTTTCTTTCCTACGCTCCACATCAAGAAGCCGTAAGCAGATTTGAAAAAGCAGCGGCAGCCTCGACGACGAAAACAAGGAGATTGAGAAGCTGGTATCAGACGCCGAAAAACTAGTAAAAGAAAACGCTGAACCGTTGGAAGCGGCCACTTTAGAGGAGTTGAAAACAACTGTAGCCGATACAAAAAAAGCGATTCGCAAAGTTCCTAAAATGGGAAGTGATACGGCAGATATTGAAAAACAGGCTGAAGAACTAGCCCAGCCTGTGGACTACTCAAATACTCAGAAAGAATTGACCGACAAGGTGGCCGGCTATCAAAAGAGTGTGACCCAGCTTCAGCAGATCACCAACCCATCAAGTGAGTTTGTAGAAACACGGCTAAAAGAAATTGATACAATTACAGGCGTTCAATCAGTAACGGAAGCTAATGATCCTAACGGAAACTTGAACAAGCAGGGTGGCTATACCGCTTCAGTCTATTTTGCCGATAGTCAAGTCACGGAAGCAGTGGACAGCTCGGATATTGTGGGCAAAGGAACAGACGGTGGCGGTAACGTGGAAGTCTATAAGACCAAAGAAGAAGCTGAAAAGCGCAATACCTACTTATCAGCATTTGATGGCAACGGGATCTTAAATCCAGGTTCCCACTATGTTTACAGGACTGCTGTTATCCGTACCTCCCGCCATCTAACAGCCAGCCAGCAAACTGCCCTAACTGAAAAAGTTTATCAAAAGCTGATTGAAATAAAAATAACACTTCCCGCAAAATATTTTTCAAGGTTTGTCATGTTCTGATACTTCAGGACCCGACATAGATACTTTCAAAAATATCAACCTTTACGCTTTTTAGGGAGGCCGAAAACAGCCGATTTTTATAACTAATACGCGTGATTTCTCGGCGTTCGCTCGGAGTTCAATGCCTACCAAATCTTCTGAATAACGAATACACTAAACCACAGAAAGGAAACCGCATGACCTACAAACAAGATTACCTGGATGATATTCTGTTTCGCATGGCCTACCATTCCAGCGGAATTGGGGAAACACTATATCTCTTCCTGAAACAGTCAGTATCATCTTAGAAAGTACCTTGCCAGGGAAGTATAAGAGTATTAGAGAGTTCTACGAGATAGAGAACCACAAGCAGGCCTTTTCTTTGCTGCTGGATAGCTTGGCCAATCATGCTCCCTTAACTTTAGGTCTGGTGCAAGATTTCCACGCGCTATTGACAGACCGCCTGCAGGATGATAGAGGGCGGTTAGAGCGTGTAAAGTTCTATACATCGTCACTCTTCTATGCGCTGCGAGAGTGAAGCTAACCCCTTTATGGTGCGCCGTCTCATGGCTGAAGGATTCATAAAATGTGAAGCAACAGAATTTAATTAGCTTCAATTTTCCGAAAGACACAAATTTTTCAACAACATGGGATGAAGATATGATTCAGGAAGAATTCAAGAAATTGTGAGGATGTGAATATGGCAAAAGTACGAGATTCTTTTTACCAAGAACACTAGATAATGAGTATCCCAACCTAGTTGACCTATATCAGCAAATAGATAATCTCCTTCCGTACTTAGCAAAAGAAGATAAAGTTGTTTTCAACTTTGAAAATATCCGCTGGATAAATGCTGAAATGACTGTTTTTTTAGGGATGTTGTTCAGTGCTGTAACAGATAGAGGGGCTGATGTCTATGCCATTGTAGAAAACCTCTTTAAAAATCAAAAGAAATACTTCTAAAAATGGCTTTTTAAAGCATTTCGGCTTAAAATATGAATTAGCCGATACCTACGACACCACCATACCATTTTTAGAGAAACGATAGAAAAATTAACAAAATTGACGAATATATAGATGACAAGCTTTTAAGACAGATCCGAAACAAAACTTCTGAAGAGTTTTTAGGAGAGATAAAGGAAGCTCTGTTGGAAATTATCCACAACGTTCGAGACCACTCGCGCTCGGATGTCCTATATATGTGCGGACAGCAATATCCGCGAAAACCTAGAGGAAGTCAAAATGGTACTATATCTTTTGCTATATCAGACAATGGCATTGGAATGATAGAAAATATTAAAACCAAAGGACATTCCTTTTCTGAAACAGAGGGATACTTTGAATGGGCTTTTGCCAGAGGGACGTCAACCAAAGAAAGATATGACAGTGGTGTAGGATTGTATGAACTCAAGAAAAAACTCCGAGGAAAAGGAGAAATAAAAATAGTCTCCAATAACGGGTATTATCACATCGATAAAACGGGTGATATTACTTTTTCAGAGTTCCCATTTAACGTCTCAGGGACGCTTGTTATTATCAACTTTTTCCTTGATGACTGTCAAAATCCTTCCCTTTCTGATACAATGGATTTATCAGGATTACTAGAAGAATGGTTTTTATAAAGGAGTATACATGAAAACACTAAATATTGCTGAAATAATTAATAACAAATCAGCTATTCTATCTGAAACTGGCCAGATTGTTTTTTTCAGAAAATTAAAGAATATGTTGAGAAAAGACGAGCCAGTTATACTAGATTTTTACAGGCATAGAAACTTTAACCACAGCATTTCTAAATCTCGCTATCGGGCAACTTTATGATCTAAAACCAACCAACGAACTCACAAAGCTAGTGAAGATAAAACGGTCATCAGTTAGCGACTCTCATTTCCAAAAAATAGGTCTTGTTCTATCTAACAGTAAAGAAAAAAGACAAGAGTTATCCGATTTGCAAGATGAGGTAATGCAGGATGGCTATTGAGAAAGATTTGAATACTTTATACCTTGAATCAAGGTGAGACCTTTATCGTTGATACCAATGTCTGGATATATCTCTTCTCGCCATTTTTCTACCAATAGCTTTAGTTATCAAAATTTCTTATCCGAAGCGCAAGATAAAAAATTGCAAGCTCTTCACCAACTCACAAATCATTTCAGAATATATCAATGTCATTTGCAGAACCGCTTACGAGAACTACGTAAGAACTTGTGGATTGAATAAGAATAATTATAAGTTCAAACGTGATTATCAAGAGACTGCAGACTTCTCACTATTATCAACTAGCTTGTGAAAGTGTAAAAACGAAATCTTAAAGTACAGTGAAATTTTACCAATCAAACAATCGCATATCGATAGCAGTCTAAATGACTATCACCAAATGAAAGACTACAATGACTTGCTTTATACAAAAAATGTTAACAAGTGACATAAAAATTGTTAGTCATGACAGAGATTTTTGGAAATCATCCTGAAGACATTATCTGGTTACACTATTAAAAAAACTCACACTCGTCATGGCAAAACGTTGAGTGTGAGGAAAACACGTATAAGAAACAACCATTCAATGGTCCTTTTCTTGTACCTAATTTTACCAAGAAATGAGGTGAAGCGAAATTTAGATAGAGAAATCAAAGAATTTAAAACTGTTGTAAAAAATTACTGAATGTTAACAAAAATTCTTACGCAAAATATCTGGATGTTAGAGTGATAAGTAAAATGAGGATTGTAAAGCTCGATCTATATAAAAACAACTCAAGCACCTAGCGGATAAATAGTCTCATACCTTCACAATCTCATTTTTTTGACCTAGATTATTCACCCAAAACATGCCACGTTTTAAAACGCAATATAAGCCCGTTTAAGCGCGTGTTTTCTTTTCTGGTATATTTGGCCATCCAACTCATTAAAATCGAAAATAGAGGGGTTCTCGTGACTCCTAGCATGATATAAACCTAATTCAATCTAAAATCTTTTTAATAACAGCTTGCCTGCTGATGGAAAGGTATATCATGAAAATAACAGAAGTCAAAAAAGAAAGACGGTAGCAATGTGTACCGCGCAAGTGTCTATCTAGGAGTGGATCAGGTAACAGGGAAGAAAGTAAAGACCAGTATCACGGGACGGACAAGAAAAGAGGTCAAGAGCAAAGCCCAGCACGCGCAGCTTGACTTTAAAAAGCGAACGGGTCAACGGTTCATAAAACTGTACGGGTGAAGAATTATCAAGAATTGGCTGAGTTATGGCTAGAAAGTTACCGGCTGACTGTCAAACCACAGACCTTCATAGCGACAGAAAGAATGGTGAATAGCCACCTAGTCCCAATCTTTGGAAAGATGAAGCTGGATAAACTGGCCGCTAGTTATATCCAGAGTTTCATCAATGACTTATCAAGTCGCTTGGTTCACTTTGGCGTGGTTCACTCGATAAATAGTCGTATCTTAAAAATATGGCGTTTCACTGCAGCTCTTGCCATTCAACCCAGCGAGGGATATTATCCTACCCAGGAAGCCAAAGCGTGAGAGTAAAAGTAATCAAGTTTATCGCTCCGGGAGGACTTGAAGTCTCTTTTAGGTTATATGAGAAGCTGGCATTCAAAAATACAGTCATTATTTTGATTATGTGCTGTATAGTCTACTGCTTGCGACTGGCTGTCGCTTTGGGGAAGCAGTGGCTCTGGAGTGGTCTGATATTGACTTGGAGAATGCGACCATCAGCATATCAAAGAATTATAATAGGCTGGTGGATCTAGTAGGCCCACCTAAAAGTAAGGCAGGGGTTAGAGTGATTAGTATTGACCGGAAAACAGTCAATATGCTGAAGCTCTACAAAAATAGGCAAAGGCAACTATTCGTAGAAGATGGGGCGCGTGCTCCGTCTGTAGTATTTGCTATCCCGACCAAAGAATATCAGAATATGGCCACAAGGCAAGATTCCCTGGATCGGCGCTGCAAAGAAATTGGAATACCCCGCTTTACTTTCCACGCCTTCCGCCATACTCACGCTAGTTTATTGCTCAACGCTGGTATCAGCTATAAAGAATTACAATACCGGTTAGGCCATGCTACTTTGGCTATGACCATGGACATCTATAGTCATCTATCCAAGGACAAAGAAAAAGAGGCTGTTTCATACTACGAAAAAGCCATAAATGACCTGTAAGTCCACAAAAAGGTGAACAAATTTAAGAACCACCTCATTTCTGAGGTTCACAAAACCTTATCAAATCAAGGTTTATAGACGATAAAGGAGAAAAACCATGACATTTGAAGAAATTTTACCAGGCCTTAAGGACAATAAAAAAATATGTACGTACAGGCTGGGGTGGAGCGGAAAACTACGTCCAGCTCTTTGACACGATTGAGCAGAATGGGGTGGCTCTCGAGGTGACACCTTATTTCCTCATCAATGTTTCTGGTGAGGGGGAGGGCTTCTCCATGTGGAGTCCGACTCCTTGTGATGTCCTCGCGACAGATTGGGTAGAAGTGGATGACTAAGACAGTACTGGTGACGGGAGCTAGCTCGGGCATCGGCCGAGCTCAGGCTCTGACCTTTTTGGAAAATGGCTACCGCGTTTATGGGGTAGATAAGGGTGAAAATCCGGGTTTTCTAAATGAACTACGTTTTTTTAAAAATGGATTTGACAGATGATTTGACACCACTTTTCACTAGCTTGCCTGAAGTGGACATTCTCTGTATACGGCCGGTATTTTGGACGATTATCGTCCCTTGCACGAGACAAGTGACGAGGATTGGGAGCGGCTTTTTGCGCTTAATCTGACCGCTACCATGAAAATCACTCGCTTTTACCTGCAGAAAATGCTGGAGAAAAAGTCTGGTATCATCATTAATATGTGCTCGATTGCTAGTTTTTTGGCTGGCGGAGGCGGTGCAGCCTATACAGCCTCTAAGCATGCTCTAGCTGGTTTGACCAAGCAGATAGCCTTGGACTATGCGGATCAAAATATCCAACTTTTTGGCTTGGCGCGAGGCGCTGTCAAGACAGCCATGACTGCCGCAGATTTTGAGCCAGGCGGACTGGCAGACTGGGTTGCTGAGGAAACGCCGATCAAGCGCTGGCTGGATCCTCAAGAAGTAGCTGATGTCAGTCTCTTTTGGCAAGCGGTAAGGCAGCTGCTATGCAGGGTGAGATTATCAAAATCGACGGTGGCTGGAGTTTGAAATAGGGGATTTACTGAGTTTGGGAACATCATCCGTGGTAATCTACTACAAAAGAAGATAAATTTAAGAGCATAGGATGAAGATGAACAGGTTCTAGCACAAAAATAAATATCTAACTTTTATAGATAAAAATGAAAGAATTTCTAGCAGAATTGTCTGAATTGTGATACAATAAAAGCGATTTGTGAAAGGAAATGATTGAATGAGCGAAAATGAGTTGAAAAAAACAACGAAAAAAACAGAAAAGAACGGGATGAAACGTGGCTTACAAAATCGGCATGTTCAGATTATAGCCATTGCTGGAACCATCGGCACGGGACTTTTCTTGGGGGCGGGACGCTCGATTAGCCTGACGGGTCCATCCATTATCTTGATTTACATGCTGACGGGCCTTTTCATGTATCTGATGATGCGGGCGATTGGGGGAAATGCTTTACTACGACCCTGACCAGCATACCTTTATCAACTTTATTACCAAATATTTGGGGAACTGGCTGGGGGTATTTTTCTGGTTGGTCCTACTGGATTTCTCTGATTTTTATCGGAATGGCTGAGATTACGGCTGTTGCCCAGTATGTGCAGTACTGGTTTCCTGACTGGCCAGCATGGATGATTCAGCTTGTCTTTCTAGCCCTTCTTAGCTTGGTCAATCTGATAGCGGTTCGAGTTTTTCGGCGAGGTCGAATTTTGGTTTTGCTATGATAAAGATTGTAGCTATTATTGCTTTGATTGCAACGGCTGTCTTTATGGTATTGACAGGCTTTAAAAACCCCTCACGGAGTAGCTAGTCTTGGGAATATTGGCCGAGGTTTTCAGCTTTTTCCCTAATGGATTTGTAAGTTTTGTCATGGCTTTCCAGATGGTCTTCTTTTGCCTATCAGGCCATTGAATTTATCGGGATTACCACTTCTGAAACGGCTAATCCACGAGCGGTCTTGCCAAAAAGCTATCAAAGAAATTCCTTTGCGGATTGTCTTGTTTTACGGGGGCTCTCCTTGCCATTATGGCTATCATTCCTTGGGAAAAACTAGCAACGGCTGACTCTCCCTTTGTTATTGTTTTTCAGTTAGCGGGTCTCAAATGGGCGGCAGCCTTGATTAACTTCGTGGTTCTGACCTCAGCGGCCTCCGCACTGAACTCAACCCTCTACTCAACAGGCCGCCATTTGTATCAGATTGCCCACGATACGCCCAATCCTTTTTCTTGAGAAAATAGGAGCTGGGAAACTATCTCGGCAAAATGTTCCGCAGAATGCGATTTTGGCTTCGGCAGCTACCATTGCCTTTGCGGCCTTTATCAAGATTCTTCCGGGAGTATCGGACTCCTTTGCTCTGATTACGGCTTCCTCATCTGGTGTTTACATCGCTATCTATGGTCTGACTATGTTGGCCCACCTTAAATATCGTAAGTCACCAGATTTTATGGCAGATGGTTATCTCATGCCAGCTTACAAGTTTCTCAATCTTTGACCATGCTCTTCTTTGCTTTTGTCTTTGTCACTCTTTTCTTACAAGAGTCAACGGTAGTGGGCGCAATCGGATCAGCTGTTTGGATTGTCGTCTTTGGTCTTTACAGCCAATTCAAATTCCGAAAAATAATCCTTTTTTAGGAAAAATGTATTTTCTCTCAGTCTAGCTGGCTGAGAGATTTTGTTTTTAGTTACTCTATTCACTTTTTAGGGTATAGGTATTTGGTCGAGAAAAATGATATAATGAAGAAAAGAAATAATGTAAAACGAGGCTGAAATGTTAAATATTCAAGAAATTAAGAAGAATGCTGGCGGCTTGCAGTTCGACCAAGACTTTGATTTGGCGCAAGAGCTACAAGAGCGTAATCGTGAAGTGTTAGATATCCAGAAAAATCGTGGCCAGAGGTCAGGCTCAGTATGAAAATGGGCTTTATTTTTTGGATTACACCTTGACCTACAAAATTACCCTCGCTTCTAGTCGCAGTATGGCTCCGGTTGATAGAGAGGAAGCCTATACGGTTCATGAAGTCTTTGCTTCCGTCGAAGATGGCTCCGTGCAAAAAGATTTACTGGAAGATGATTTGGTTCTACCATTTGAGGGGATTCGATCGATCTGGCGGCTAGTGTGGCGGACAATATTTTACTTCATATTCCGTTAAAAGTTTTGACTCCTGAAGAGGAAGCTGGTGCGAGTATGCCTACGGGAAATGACTGGCAGGTGCTGACGGAGGAAGACTACCAAAAGCAGCAAATGGAGAAGAAAGAAGCCAATAGTCCTTTCGCCAGTCTTCAAGGCTTATTTGATGAATAAAAGCGTCTAAAATCTAGCAGAATTCTGGAGGATTATCAAGGAAATCTCTTTGAATCTTCTTGAAATATGAGCGCAATTTTGTTACACTAGATAGAAAGACTGTGAAGGAGATATGATGACAGAACGAGGCTTGTTAATTGTCTTTTCTGGCCCCTCAGGCGTTGGAAAAGGAACAGTAAGACGGGAAATTTTTGAGAGTACGGACAATCAGTTTCAGTATTCTGTATCTATGACGACTCGTCCGCAGCGTCCTGGAGAAGTTGATGGTGTTGATTATTTCTTTCGCACTCGTGAAGAGTTTGAGGAGTTGATTCGTCAAGGGCAGATGCTCGAGTATGCAGAGTATGTCGGCAATTATTACGGGACCCCGCTCACTTATGTCAACGAGACCTTGGATAAGGGGATAGATGTTTTCTTGGAAATCGAAGTCCAAGGAGCACTCCAAGTCAAGAAAAAAGTGCCCGATGCTGTGTTTATCTTTCTGACTCCGCCAGACTTGGAAGAGCTGAAAAGACCGTTTGGTTGGTCGTGGTACAGACAGCGCAGATGTTATTACTCAGCGGATTGAGAAAAAGCAAAAGAAGAAATTGCCTTGATGCGAGAGTATGACTACGCCATTGTCAATGACCAAGTACCTTTGGCAGCTGAACGTGTAAAACGTGTGATTGAAGCCGAGCATTTTCGTGTGGACCGGGTCATCGGTCACTACTAAGACATGCTTCCTAAGGATGAAGCAGTCGTCCGTTAATAAAGTTAGAAATTAGGTAAATAGTTATGATGTTAAAACCGTCTATTGATACCTTGTTGGACAAGGTGCCGTCAAAAATATTCTTTGGTTATCTTAGAAGCTAAGCGTGCCCATGAGCTAGAAGCTGGCGCTAAGCCAACTCAAGATTTTAAATCAGTGAAATCAACGCTACGTGCTTTGGAAGAAATTGAATCTGGTAATGTTGTGATTCACCCAGATCCAGAAGGAAAAACGCGAAGCAGTTCGCCGTCGTGCGGAAGAAGAACGTTTGCGTAAAGAAGAAGAAGAGCGCAAGATCAAAAGAACAAATTGCCAAAAGAAAAAGAAGAGGGTGAGAAAAATTTAAGGTTGGGGTTTACTCAATCTTATTTTTTTCGTTTAGGGAAAGCGAGGTGAGAGTGTGAAAGTTGCCAAGGTTATTGTCGATGTTCCTCTGATGCAGACGGACAAACCGTATAGCTATGCGGTTCCAGAGGAGTTTTCTGGGATGCTAGAAGCTGGGATACGGGTGCATGTGCCTTTTGGAAAGGGCGGTCGGTTGATTCAGGGGCTGATTGTTGGCTTGTCTGATGAGAAAGCTAAAGATTTGGCGGGGCATATCGGAGAATTGAAAGATATTGCAGAAGTTCTGGACTTTAGGCCGGTTCTCAATGCGGAGCAGCTCTGGCTAGCTGACCAATTGCGCCAGTCTGTCTTTTCCTATAAAATTTCCATCCTGAAGGCCATGTTGCCGAGTCTTCTTAATTCCAGCTATGACAAGTTACTTTATCCAACGGAGCAGCTTTCTTTTGAGGAGCGGCAGGCCATTTTCGGTCAGGAAGCTAGTCTTCGTTTTTCTGATTTGGACAAGAAAAGTCAGTCCAAGCTCATGCGGTTGACTCAGGCTGGTAAGATTCGCTTGGAATACCAAGCGACGGACCGTAAGCATATCAAGACAGAAACTTGGTATCAGGTGGATAGAGAGCGATTGACTCAGTTCCTGCCTTCTACCCGAGCGAAAAAGCAGCAGGAACTTCAGACTTATCTGCTGGAAAATCCGCAATCAGGTCTTCTCAAAAACCTACGCAAACTGTTTTCGCCTGCAGTGGTCAGCATTTTCTTAGAAAAGGAGCTTGTCCATACAGAGGAGAGAGGTCAGCCGGTCTGCGGCGCATTTCCAAAAGGAGCGACAGGATAAGAAGCTGGTTCTAAATGAGGAGCAAGCAATCGCGGTCGCTGCGATTTGTGAAAAAATCGGCCAAGCTGACGCTCAACCCGTTTTGCTAGAAGGAGTGACGGGGAGCGGCAAGACCGAAGTTTATCTCAAGGTGATTGAGGAGGCTCTAAGTCAAGGAAAGACAGCGATTATGCTGGTGCCGGAAATTTCTTTGACTCCTCAGGTGACCGACCGTTTTATCTCGCGTTTTGGTGACAAGGTGGCTATTTTGCATTCAGGCCTATCTGACGGTGAGAAGTACGATGAATGGCGCAAGGTGGAGCGGGGAGAAGCTCAGGTCGTTGTTGGTGCTCGTTCGGCCATCTTTGCTCCGCTGACAAATATCGGAGCCATCATCATTGATGAGGAGCATGAGTCTTCCTACAAGCAGGATTCCAATCCTCGCTACCATGCCAGAGAGGTTGCTCTCCTGCGAGCTCATTACAATCAAGCTGTTTTAGTGCTGGGTTCGGCGACTCCGAGTTTGGAAAGCAGGGCCAGAGCTAGTCGTGGCGTTTATGACTTTTTGCAGTTGACTAAGCGGGCTAATCCGCTGGCACAGATTCCTCAGGTTCAAGTGGTGGACTTCCGAGATTATATCGGGCAAAATGAAGCCAGTAATTTCACTCCAGTCCTGCTAGAAGCTATTCAGGATCGTTTGGAGAAGGGCGAGCAGACGGTTCTCATGCTCAACAGGCGAGGTTATTCCAGCTTTGTCATGTGTCGGGAATGCGGGACCGTTGATAGCTGTCCCAACTGTGATATTTCTCTGACCCTACATATGGATACCAAGACCATGAACTGCCACTACTGTGGATTTACCAAGGATATTCCGCAAGCCTGTCCTAATTGTGCCAGTCGCAGTATACGCTACTATGGTACGGGAACGCAGAAAGCCTATGATGAGCTGGCGACTCTCTTTCCAGAGGCTCGCATTCTGCGGATGGATGTGGATACGACCCGAAAAAAAGGGAGCCACGAAGAAATCCTAGAGGCTTTTGGTCAGGGACAGGCAGACATTCTGCTGGGAACTCAGATGATTGCCAAGGGACTGGATTTTCCTAATGTGACCTTGGTCGGTGTCCTCAATGCGGACACGGCTCTGAATTTGCCAGATTTTCGCTCTTCTGAGCGGACCTTTCAACTACTGACTCAGGTAGCAGGTCGGGCAGGTCGGGCTGAAAAAGCTGGGCAAGTTTTTATCCAATCTTACAATCCTCATCATTATGCCATTGACTTTTGCCAGAAAGCAGGACTATGAAGGCTTTTTACGCCTATGAAATGGGAATTCGTCGGCAGTTGGGCTATCCTCCTTATTACTATACAGTCAGGCTGACCCTATCCCACAAGGATGAGGAAATGGTAGTCAAGAAATCTTATCAGGTCATGGATATTTTACGGAGTGGCCTGTCGGACAAGGTGCAAATTTTGGGTCCCACACCCAAACCCATTGCTCGAACTCACAATCTCTACCACTATCAGATTTTACTGAAGTATCGCTTTGAGGATGACCTGCAAGCTACACTTAATCAGGTCTTGGAACTAGCGCAGCAAGCGGAAAACAAGGACCTGCGGCTCAGTATTGATAATGAACCCCAGAATTTTATCTGATGGCGAAAGTGAGCGAGAGCTATCAGCTTTGCTCGCTTTTTTTGATATAATAGAAAGAAAAACAGTCGCAGGTGACAGGATTCTGCGACAGATTTGAGGAAATGACAGTGAAATTAATTTTTATGGGAACGCCTGACTTTTCAGCAACGGTCTTAAAAGGCCTGCTGGAAAGCGAACAATATGAAATTTTAGCGGTGGTCACTCAGCCAGACCGAGCGGTGGGCCGCAAAAAGGAAATCCGCATGACACCGGTCAAGGAAGTGGCTTTAGCTAACGGCTTGCCAGTTTACCAACCAGAAAAAGTTAGCTAAAAAGCGCGGACTTGGAAGAGATGATAAACTTAGGAGCTGACGGCATCGTGACAGCAGCCTTTGGTCAATTTTTGCCTAGCCGCTTGCTGGACAGCGTTAACTTTGCAGTGAATGTCCATGCGTCTCTCTTGCCCAAATACCGTGGCGGAGCGCCCATTCATTATGCCTTGATAAATGGTGACCAAGAAGCGGGTGTGACCATTATGGAGATGGTCAAGGAGATGGATGCTGGTGATATGATTGCCAGTCGAGCGACAGCTATTGAAGAGTCTGATAATGTCGGAACTCTCTTTGAAAAAAACTAGCTGTAATTGGCCGCGATCTTCTTTTAGAAGTCTTGCCAGCCTATGTAGCGGGAGAGATTCAAGCCCAGCCTCAGGATCCAGAGCTGGTGACTTTTTCACCGAATATCAGCCCAGAACAAGAGCGGATTGATTGGACAAAGACCAGTCGCTGATTTTCAATCAGGTTCGGGGCATGAATCCTTGGCCGGTGGCCCATACCTTGCTAGCTTGCCAGCGCTTCAAGATTTACGAGGTTAGCCAAGTAGAAGGCAGTGGTCGTCCGGGTGAAATCCTGACGATCAGCAAGAAAGAATTAGTCGTCGCAGCGGGGGAGGGAGCTCTTTCACTAAAGACGGTGCAGCCATTCGGCAAGCCTAAGATGGACATCAAGGACTTTCTCAATGGTCTGGGTCGGAACTTAGCAGTAGGTGATGAATTTGGAAAGTAAGCAAAAAAAGAGCCCGAGAGCTTGCTCTTGAAATTTAGAAGAAGTCTTTGAAGAGGGAGCTTATTCCAATATTGCCCTTAATAAGGCTCTGAAACAGAGTGCCCTCAGCTCAGCTGATAAAAGTTTGGTTACTGAGCTGGTTTATGGTACAGTTGCTCGCAAAATCACTCTGGAATGGCAACTGGCTCATTTTGTGGAGGATAGAGACAAGCTGGATGCTTGGCTTTACATCCTACTTGAGCTTAGCCTTTATCAAATGCTCTATCTGGATAAAATCCCCAGCATGCTGTTGTCAACGAAGCTGTTGAAATTGCAAAAGGCCGCAAGCGTGGCAGTGAAAAATACGTCAATGCGATCCTGCGGAAAATCGAGCGGGATAGTGCAGCTGATCCAACTACTATCAAACGCAAGAACAAGCGCTACTCGATCCAGTACTCTCGCCAGTATGGCTGGTCAAGGTGTTGATTGACGAATACGGGGAGGAACGCGCGGAAGCTATCTTTGCTAGTCTCTTTGAGCGCAACAAGGCCAGCATTCGAGTGACGGATTTGGCTCGAAAGGAAGAAATTAAAGCAGTTTTGGGGAGCGGACGATTCGCTCTTAGCCCCTTCAGCCTTGGTCAAGAAACAAGGTCATTTTGCTGGTCATGAGTTTTTGAAAAAGGCTTGATTACTATTCAAGACGAGTCTAGCTAGCTGGTTGCTCCAACCTTGCAGATTGAGGGTCATGAGCAGATTTTGGATGCCTGCAGTGCGCCGGGTGGCAAGGCTGTGCACATGGCTTCCTATTTGACGAGTGGTCAGATTACAGCCTTGGATCTTTACGATCACAAGCTGGACTTGATTCGTCAAAATGCAGAACGGCTAGGCTTAGCAGATAAAAATCACCACTAAAAAGCTGGATGCGACCAAGGTGTTTGAGACTTTTTGGACCAAATGCTTTTGATAAAATCCTAGTGGACGCTCCCTGCTCTGGCATCGGCTTAATTCGCCGTAAACCAGACATTAAGTACAATAAAGAAAAACGCTGATTTTGAAAAATTTACAAAAAAATTCAGCTGGATATATTAGACAGCGTTTTGTCAAAGTCTACGTAAAGGTGGTATAATAATTTATAGCACTTGCACGATTGTGTCTGAAGAGAATTTTGAAGTAGTTAAGAAATTTCTAGAAAGACACCCAAATTTTGAGCAAGTTAGACTAGAACATGAAAGAGAAGATATCGTGAAAGACGGCTGTATCTTGATTACGCCGGAATTATATGGAAGCGATGGATTTTTTTATCAGTCAATTTAGGAAGATATCAGACTAAGAGGAGGAAACTGACAGTATGGAAATTTCAATATTAACAGATGTTGGTCAAAAGCGGACAAATAATCAAGATTATGCCAATCTTTTTGTAAATCGGGCTGGCAAGACCATGATTATCTTGGCTGATGGTATGGGTGGTCACAGAGCTGGTAACATTGCCAGCGAAATGGCTGTAACAGACCTGGGTGCTGCATGGGTCGATACTCAGATTGACTCAGTGAACCAAGTCCGTGAATGGTTTGCAGAGCATTTGGAACAAGAAAAATCAGCGTATCCACCAATTTGGTCAGGACGAAGAATACAAGGGTATGGGCACGACGCTAGAAGCCTTAGCCATTATTGATAATCAAGCTATCTATGCTCATATTGGTGATTCTCGAATTGGCTTGATTCGTGGTGAGGAATATAGCCAATTAACCAGTGACCATTCACTTGTTAATGCTTTGCTCAAGGCTGGACAGATTACACAAGAAGAGGCGGAACGCCATCCGCAGAAGAATATTATCACTCAATCTATCGGTCAAAAAGACGAAGTGCAACCTGACTACGGTATGATCACGTTAGAAGCTGGTGATTACCTTTTGCTCAACAGTGACGGTCTGACCAATATGATTTCAGACAGTGAAATTTATGATATTGTCACTAGCGATATCAGCCTATCTGAAAAAACTGAAACCTTAATTCGCTTTGCCAACAATGCTGGAGGGCTGGATAATATCACAGTTGCTCTGGTTCGTTTTGACAAGGAGGAACAGGAATGATTCAAATCGGCAAGATCTTTGCCGGGCGATATAAAATCATCAAACAGATTGGTCGTGGAGGCATGGCGGATGTCTATCTGGCCCGAGATCTGATACTTGATGGTGAGGAGGTTGCTGTAAAGGTTCTTAGAACCAATTACCAGACAGATCCTATTGCAGTTGCCCGCTTCCAAAGAGAAGCCAAAGCAATGGCGGACTTGGATCATCCTTACATTGTCCGGATTTCCGATATTGGAGAAGAAGATGGTCAGCAATATCTGGCCATGGAATATGTGTCTGGGCTTGACCTCAAACGCTACATCAAAGAAAATTCTCCACTTTCAAACGAAGAAGCAGTCAGAATCATGGGGCAAATCCTACTGGCTATGCGCCTGGCGCATACACGCGGGATTGTCCACCGTGATCTAAAAACCACAAAATGTTCTCTTGACACCAGATGGCGATGCTAAGGTGACAGACTTTGAATTGCCGTGGCTTTCGCTGAGACCAGTCTGACCCAGACCAATTCGATGCTGGGGTCGGTACATTATCTTTCGCCAGAGCAGGCGCGTGGTTCTAAAGCCACTGTTCAGAGCGATATTTATGCCATGGGGATTATTTTCTACGAGATGTTGACAGGGCATATCCCTTATGACGGAGATAGTGCTGTGACGATTGCTTTGCAGCATTTCAAAAGCCCCTGCCTTCAATCATCGCAGAAAATCCGAATGTTCCTCAGGCCTTGGAAAAATGTGGATCATTAAAGGCAACGGCTAAAAAGCTGAGCGATCGCTATCAATCCGTTGCAGAGATGTATGTTGATTTGTCCAGTAGCTTATCTTATGACCGTCGAAATGAAAAAGAAACTGGTCTTTGATGATGGGGCAAAGGCAGATACTAAAACTTTGCCAAAAAGTTCCTCCACTTTCTCAGTCAGCTCCAAGTCCTGTCGCAGAAGCAATGGCTCCTAAAGCTGCGGCTGATGTGAAGAGAGAGGCCCCTGTTTTAAAAGCTCCAGTCAAAAAAGCCGAAAAACGTCATTTAAGAGCCAGATACAAAGTTATGTTTTTAGCTATTCTCTTAGTTTTTGCGGCCTTCTTCTTTCTGATCTACAAGAGTCCTGCCAATACTACGGTTCCAGATGTAGCAGGTCAAACAGTGGCGGAAGCTCGTTCGACCATTACTGCTAAGGGTCTTGAGGTAGGAGAAATTAAGGAGGACTACAGTGATAAAGTGGCGGAAGGTAAGATCATCAAGACAGATCCACCAGCTAATAGTCAACGCCGTGAAAAACAGTAAAGTGGATTTGATTGTCTCCAAAGGAGCAAAAACCTTTACGGTAGAAAATTACGTCGGTAAGAAGTCCTCAGAGGCGATTGAAGATCTGAAAAGCACTTACAATATTCCTGAGAAGCTGATCAAGATCGTAGAAGAAGAAAGTTCTGATGCTGAAGAAGGAGTGGTCATCAGCCAAACCCCAGCTGCAGGCTCTTCTTATGATGTGACGTCAAATAAACAGATTACTCTGACCGTTGCTAAAAACAGTGACTACTGTTCCAATGCCGGACTTTGGTCATCTCCAAGTTTCGTATGCCTATGCGCGGTCCTATCTGATAGAGATGGGAATAGCTTCGTCTCGTATTGAGAGAGTGATTGATCGCTCCGTGGAGTCCAGTCAAGCTGATTTGGTGACAGCCCAGTCTCCAGCAGCTGGTCAAGGCATTAAATTGAAATCAAATACCAAGATTACTTTCTACGTGACAGACGGTACGGTAACAAGTTCTTCTAGTACAAGCGAACGTTCATCGTCGTCATCGCCTTCCAGCAGCACCACGAGTGAGAGTGAAAGTCATTCTAGCTCTTCCAGCAGCTCTACAACAGCATCGACGGACCATCAATAAGGCGACTAGCTACAGTTATCCTATCTAGTCTATTTAGACTTTGTAGAGAATTAGAAGTATATCCCTTGATTTTCAAGGCAGACTATGCTATAATCATTTTAGTTAATATAAAAGAGAGGCGAGGAAGTATCTTCGCCTCTTGTCTGTGAGGAGGTGCAGTCTTATCGCAACAATTGTTGAATTAGTAAGAGAAGTCATTGAGCCAGCCATCCAAGACCCCTATGAATTAGTAGATATTGAATATGGCAAGATGGGCGGTGACTATGTTCTCAGTGTTTTTGTAGACAAGCCCGAGGGGATTACGGTCAATGATACAGCAGATTTGACTGATATAATCAGTCCTCTGTTGGACTCTATCAAGCCCGATCCTTTTCCTGACCAGTATTTTCTGGAAGTGACTAGCCCAGGCTTGGAGCGTCCGTTGAAGACCAAGGAAGCTGTGGCAGCTGCAGTTGGAAGCTATATCCATGTAAGCCTTTATAAGGCACTGGATAAAAATAAGGTTTTCGAAGGAACGTTACTTGGATTTGAAGACGATGTCTTGCTCATGGAATATATGGATAAAACACGCAAAAAGAAGTTGAAATTCCATATAATCTAGTGTCAAAAGCAAGACTGGCCGTTAAATTTTAGTAATAGATCGCAATAATATAATGAAGAAAGGAATACTTTTGCTTCAGCAAAAGTTACATGAAGATGAGTAAAGAAATGCTAGAGGCCTTCCGTATTTTGGAAGAGGACAAAGGTATTAAAAAGAAGATATTATCGAAGCAGTGACAGAATCCTTCGCTCTGCTTATCGTCGTCGCTACGGTCAGGCAGACAGCGCAGCCATTGAGTTTAATGAAAAAACAGGTGATTTCCATGTCTATACTGTCCGTGAAGTCGTGGACGAGGTCTTTGACAGCCGCTTGGAAATCAGCCTCAAGGATGCCTTGGCTATCAGCTCTGCCTATGAGCTAGGAGACAAGATCAAGTTTGAAGAAGCGCCAGCTGAATTTGGCCGGGTAGCAGCTCAATCTGCTAAGCAGACCATCATGGAAAAAGATGCGCAAAACAAACTCGTGCCATCACATACAATACCTACAAAGAACATGAAAATGAAATCATGTCAGGAACAGTGGAGCGCTTTGATAATCGCTTTATCTATGTCAATCTGGGTACTATTGAAGCACAATTATCTAAACAAGACCAGATTCCTGGTGAGGTCTTTGCCTCTCATGATCGCATCGAAGTTTTTGTCTACAAGGTAGAAGACAATCCTCGTGGTGTCAATGTTTTCGTTAGCCGTAGCCATCCAGAGATGATCAAGCGCTTGATGGAGCAGGAAATTCCTGAAGTTTACGACGGAACTGTGAAACTCATGAGCGTGTCTCGTGAAGCGGGCGATCGAACCAAGGTAGCGGTTCGTAGCCACAATCCAAACGTGGATGCTATCGGAACCATCGTCGGACGTGGTGGTGCCAATATCAAGAAGATTACCAGCAAATTCCACCCAGCCAAATACGATGCCAAAAAGTGGTCGTATGATCCCGACTGAGGAAAAATATCGATGTCATCGAATGGGTTGCCGATCCAGCCGAGTACATCTACAATGCCATTGCTCCAGCTGAGGTTGATCAAGTTATCTTCCATGCAGAAGACAACAAAGCGAGCTTTTGGTTGTTGTGCCAGATAATAAGCTTTCACTGGCTATCGGCCGTCGTGGTCAAAACGTTCGCTTGGCGGCTCATTTGACTGGCTTTTAGAATTGATATCAAGTCAGCTAGCGAATTTGAAGCAATGGAAGCAGCCAACGAGCTTGGTGGATTTGGCCAAGATTACGTAGCAGAAGAAGTACCAGCCGAAGTCGATGCCCTTTTCAGCAGGATTTTGAAGCAGAAGAGCTGGCAGATGGTACAGAAGTGGCAACTGAAATCGAATTCGAAGAAAGTGAAGCAGTAGCCGCAGAATAAGGGAGGCAGATATGGCAAAAACAAGAAAAAAATCCCTTTAAGAAAAATCAGTTGTGTCAAATGAAGTGATTGACAAGCGTGATCTGTTGCGCATCGTCAAGAATAAAGAAGGTCAGGTCTTCATTGATCCGACAGGAAAGGCCAATGGGCGGGGCGCTTATATCAAGCTAGATAATGAAGAAGCTCAGCAGGCCAAGAAAAAACGGGTCTTTAACCGTAGTTTCAGTATGGAAGTAGAAGAAAGTTTCTACGACGAGCTGATTTCCTATGTTGATCACAAAGTCAAGAGAAGAGAGTTGGGTCTTGAATAAAGAAAAACTAGCAAACTTGGTTGGGTTTGGCCCAGCAGGGCTGGCCGCATCATTTCAGGAGAAGAATTGGTTATTAAAGCCATCCAAGAAGGAAAGGTTCATCTGATCTTTCTAGCTGAGGATGCCGGACCAAATCTGACAAAAAAGATTACTGATAAAAGCCATTATTACAAGATAGAAGTGTCAACCGTGTTTTCAACACTGGAATTAAGCACTGCGATTGGCAAGGCTCGTAAAGTAGCTGCCATCACAGATGCTGGTTTTACAAAGAAAATGAGGTCTCTTATGCAATAGAAGAGGAGGACAAGAATTGTCTAGAATTAGATTGTACGAAATCGCAAAAGAATTGGGGAAGGAAAGTAAAGAGGTAGTAGCTCGGGCTAAGGAATTAGGCCCAGAAGTCAAAAAGCCATTCTTCCAGCGTAGAAGAAGAAGCAAAGCCAGCGCATCAAGGCTAGCTTCACGACTAAAGAGTTAGCTAAAGCCTCTTCCAAAGAAAGAAGCGGCTGTCCAGCCCGCACCCAAAAAGTAGCTGAAAAACCTGCTGCTCCAGTTCAAAAGGAAGCGGCTCCAGTTAAAAAGAAGAGCCAAAAAGTTGCCGAAGTAGTGACAACTGAAGCTCCATCTAAACCGGCTCCAGCTCGGCCACAAAGTCGAAATTTTTAAGGCAGAGCGTGAAGCACGTGCCAAGGAACAAAGCAGAGCGTCGTAAGCAGCAACAAAATCGGAAACCACAAAATTCTGACCAGAAGGAAAGCAATGAGCGTGATCGTCATGACCGCAAGGCCAACAATGATCGCCAAGAGCGCCGCAATGACCGTCGTGATAATCGTGGTCAAGATGGCCGTCGGAATGGTCAGAATCATCAAGGATCTAACGGTCAGAACCGTCAACAGTCACAAGGGCCAAAAATTGACTTTAAGGCTCAGGCAGCAGCTCTGAAAGCAGAGCAAAATGCGGAGTACGCACGTTCTAGTGAGGAGCGTTTCAAACAGGCTCAAAAGCAGCTAAAGAAGCGCGAGGAACGCCAGAATAGAAGAAAAGAGCCAGTCCAAGCAGAGCCAACAACTGCTGAAGTATTTAAAAGCTACTCCGGCTGAAACAGTCCAACTGGCTGCTCCTGCACCAGCACAAGCTGCGGTAGATACTGTCGTAAAAAGCAAGCTCGACCAGATAAGAAGCGCGATGATTTTGATCGCGAAGAAGAAGGTCCAAGAAAACAACAAAAGAATCGAAATAGTCAAAAATCAAGTGAGAAATCAAAGAAACAGTAACTGGAATAACAATAAGAAAAATAAAAAAGGAAAAGGTAACCAGAATCAGGTTCCAAAACCTGTTACAGAACGCAAGTTCCATGAGTTGCCAAGCGAATTCGAATACACAGATGGCATGACCGTTGCGGAGATCGCAAAACGGATCAAAGCGCGAGCCAGCTGAAATCGTTAAGAAGCTCTTTATGATGGGCGTGATGGCAACGCAAAACCAATCTCTTGACGGTGATACTATTGAGCTCCTCATGGTAGATTACGGTATCGAAGCTAAGAAGAAGGTAGAAGTGGATACAGCTGATATTGAGCGCTTCTTTGTTGAAGAAGGCTATATCAATCCAGATGAATTAGTAGAACGTCCGCCAGTTGTCACTATCATGGGACACGTTGACCATGGTAAAACAACCCTCTTGGATACTCTACGTAACTCTCGCGTTGCGACAGGTGAAGCGGGCGGCATCACTCAGCATATTGGTGCCTACCAGATTGAGGAAAATGGCAAGAAGATTACTTTCTTGATACACCTGGACACGCGGCCTTTACTTCGATGCGCGCGCGTGGTGCTTCTGTTACCGATATTACCATCTTGGTCGTAGCAGCTGATGACGGTGTTATGCCTCAGACTATTGAAGCGATCAACCACTCTAAAGCCGCTAATGTGCCAATTATTGTGGCCATCAACAAGATCGATAAGCCAGGTGCCAATCCTGAGCGCGTAATTGGTGAATTAGCTGAGCATGGTGTTATGTCAACTGCTTGGGGTGGAGATTCTGAGTTTGTTGAAATCTCTGCGAAATTCAACCAAAACATCGATGAGCTTTTGGAAACAGTTCTGCTTGTAGCAGAAATTCAAGAACTCAAGGCAGACCCAACAGTGCGTGCGATCGGTACAGTTATCGAAGCTCGTTTGGATAAAGGGAAAGGTGCGGTCGCAACCCTTCTTGTCCAACAAGGTACTTTGAATGTTCAAGATCCAATCGTTGTCGGAAATACCTTCGGACGCGTTCGGGCTATGACCAATGACTTAGGTCGTCGTGTCAAAGTGGCAGGTCCATCTACGCCGGTTTCTATCACTGGTCTCAACGAAAGCTCCGATGGCAGGTGATCATTTTGCCGTCTATGAAGATGAAAAAGCTGCGCGTGCAGCTGGTGAAGAACGTGCTAAACGTGCCCTTCTCAAGCAACGTCAAGCTACTCATCGTGTCAGTCTGGAAAATCTCTTTGATACCCTCAAAGCTGGTGAAGTCAAGTCTGTTAACGTCATTATTAAAGCCGACGTACAAGGTTCTGTAGAAGCCTTTGGCTGCTTCCTTGCAGAAGATTGAAGTGGAAGGTGTTAAGATCACCATTGTCCACTCAGCGGTTGGTGCCATCAATGAATCTGACGTAACACTGGCAGAAGCTTCAAACGCCTTTATCATTGGATTTAACGTTCGCCCTACACCGCAAGCTCGCCAGCAAGCAGAAGCTGATGATGTAGAAATCCGTCTTCACAGCATTATCTATAAGGTTATCGAAGAAATGGAAGATGCCATGAAAGGAATGCTGGACCCAGAATACCAAGAAAAATCATCGGGAAGCCCTTATCCGCGAAACTTTCAAGGTTTCCAAGGTTGGTACTATCGGTGGATTTATGGTTATCAATGGTAAAAGTTACCCGTGATTCTAAGGTTCGTGTCATCCGTGATGGCGTCGTAATTTACGACGGTCAGTTGGCTAGCTGAAACACTTCAAGGATGATGTGAAAGAAGTCACTAACGGCCAGCGAAGGTGGTCTCATGATTGACGGCTATAACGATATCCAAGTGGATGATATGATTGGAAGCCTACATCATGGAAGAAATTAAGAAATAAGCTAAGAAATTGTAAAACTCTCAGTGAAAAAAGCATATTGGGTGAAGTCGATACTTCTATCCCAAAGCACCTTTTCACAAAGAGTTTAGAGCGACTTTCATTCAACTAAAACTAAAAATATGAGAGTGGGACAGAAATCGGTAATTCGTTAGAATTCGATTTCGTCCCACCTCCGCACAGTTGAGTAGGGGCTGCAAAAGCTGATGAAACTCAGCGTAGTAGAGCCCACTCAACCACTGCGTCTTGCTCGATAATCCAAAGACAATTGAGAGGCTAGGACTTTTGTCCCAGCCCTCATATTGCAGAAGAAAAATTAGAAAGGAAAACCTATGGCAAAATCATTTTCGTACCGACCGTGTAGGGATGGAAATCAAGCGTGAAGTCAATGAGATTTTGCAAAAGAAAGTCCGTGATCCACGTGTCCAAGGTGTGACCATTACTGACGTTCAAATGCTGGGCGATCTGTCTATGGCCAAGGTCTACTATAGCATCATGAGTGACCTGGCTTCGGATAATCAAAAGGCACAGCTGGGCTTGGAAAAGGCAACCGGTACCATTAAGCGTGAATTGGGTCGAAACCTTAAGATGTATAAGATTCCAGACTTGACCTTCGTCAAAAGACGAGTCTATTGAGTACGGTAATAAAATTGATCAGATGTTGCGCAATCTGGAAAAACATTAATTAAGAAGAGTGAGATGGGGCAGTGTTTACGGGTCCTGTCTCATTTTTATTTTTGAAAAGACTTTTTAAAAGTTTTGAAAAAAGGTGTTGACAAGGGGAGATTATCCTGTTATACTAGTAAAGTACTCAATCGCGGGGATGGCGGAATTGGCAGACGCGCAGGACTAAGGATCCTGTGACCGCTTTAGGTCGTGAGGGTTCAAGTCCCTCTCTCCGCATAGGATTAGCTGACTTCGGTCAGTTTTTGTTTTCTCAAGGAACCTGAATTTAAAAATTACTTGGGAATTACCTAAAATTTCAGGAAAAACTAGCACTTTTAATGAAAAAGTGATAAAATAAACAATGTAAGTGGTTCATTCCACAAAAAATTAGAGGAGGCCTATTACAAATGGCAATCGTTTCAGCAGAAAAATTTGTCCAAGCAGCTCGTGACAATGGTTATGCAGTTGGTGGATTTAACACAAACAACCTTGAGTGGACTCAAGCTATCTTGCGCGCAGCAGAAGCTAAAAAAGCTCCAGTTTTGATCCAAACTTCAATGGGTGCTGCTAAATACATGGGTGGTTACAAAGTTGCTCGCAACTTGATCGCTAACCTTGTTGAATCAATGGGTATCACTGTACCAGTAGCGATCCACCTTGACCACGGTCACTACGAAGATGCACTTGAGTGTATTCAAGTTGGTTATACTTCAGTTATGTTTGACGGTTCACACCTTCCAGTTGAAGAAAACCTTGAAAAAGCTCGTAAAGTTGTAGAATTTGCTCACGCAAATGGTGTATCAGTAGAAGCTGAAGTTGGAACTATCGGTGGTGAAGAAGACGGAATCATCGGTGATGGTGAATTGGCTCCAATCGAAGATGCTAAAGCAATGGTTGCAACTGGTATCGACTTCTTGGCAGCTGGTATCGGTAACATCCACGGTCCATACCCAGCAAACTGGAAAGGTCTTCACCTTGACCACTTGCAAAAATTGACTGAAGCTGTACCAGGATTCCCAATCGTATTGCACGGTGGTTCAGGTATCCCTGATGACCAAATCCAAGCAGCTATCAAACTTGGTGTTGCAAAAGTTAACGTTAACACTGAATGCCAAATCGCATTCGCTAACGCAACTCGTAAATTTGCTCGTGACTACGAAGCAAACGAAGCAGAATACGACAAGAAGAAACTCTTCGACCCACGTAAATTCTTGGCTGACGGTGTCAAAGCTATCCAAGCATCTGTTGAAGAACGTATCGACGTATTCGGTTCAGAAGGTAAAGCATAAGAAGCTTGCAAAAGCTTGATATAACGGGGTTTATCCAATTTGGATAAACCTTTTTTCTTTGTTTTGCCACACTTATTTAGTTAACGAATCTAATACAGGAATAATGAGATCTTTTGCTTTTTGTGTAAGGTGCAAATAGATATCTGTAACACGACTTCCTCGTGTGTGCCCAACACGATCTTGAATTGCTTCGAGTGGAATTCCTTACTCAGCTAAAAAGCTTATGTGTGTGACGAAAAATATGAGTTGAAATAGAATCGTCATTAGTATGAGAGTTTGAGCGCCGACGTTTAACGTTTGAATTAGAATGACAGGAATAGCTAGTACAAAAGCTTCAAATATGTTAAAGATGGCATAAAAAATAGTAATTGAAGATATGGTATAATAGAATGAAAATCAAGTAATGGTAATATATTCAACTTAATCGAAATAGTATAGAATTACGAGGAGATTATAAGATGAACGATTATATAAAATTCAATGAAGATAGATGGAATAATGTAAAAAATGACTATACTGAGCCATTGACACATGAAGAATTAGAAGAAGTTAGAAAACATCCAATTTCTGTTGCCTTAACTGTTGGGAAAAAAGTTCCGAAAGAATGGTTTGAAAAAGCCAACGGAAAAAAGATATTAGGGTTAGCTTGTGGTGGTGGACAGCAGGGTCCCGTTTTCGCTGCAAAAGGTTATGATGTAACCATAATGGATTTTTCTAAATCGCAATTACAAAGAGATGAGTTGGTTGCTAAAAGAGAAGGCTTAAAAATCAATACTGTTCAAGGCGATATGACAAAACCATTTCCATTTGAAAATGAAACTTTTGATATTATTTTTAATCCGGTTTCAAATGTATATATAGAAGATTTAGAAAACATGTATAAAGAAGCCTCTCGCGTATTGAAAAAGGGTGGACTCTTAATGGTCGGATTTATGAATCCTTGGATCTACATGTATGATGCTGACACTGTATGGGACAAACCCGATGAGGAATTACTGTTAAAGTTTTCAATACCTTTTAATTCAAAAGAGCTTGAAGAGGAAGGCAAAATCACCATAAATCCAGAATATGGATATGAATTTAGCCATACCTTAGAAAGTCAGATTAGAGGACAACTCAAAAATGGTCTCGCTATGATCGATTTTTATGAATCGTGTGACAAAAAGACATAGATTATCACGTTATGGAAATGACTATATAGCTACACTCTGCATTAAACTATAATATTATAGAACATACTTCAGGAGAATAGCCCGTTTTGTTTTCCGTAAGGGTTAAAATCTAAATCCCAGTTTGTCGAAGTAAAACAATTAAATAAAGGGAACTATATACCTGTTTACACTAACCACAATATGTAGTGCTTCCGATAATATACAAAAAGCGACTTCTATATTAGAGGTCGCTTTTTGGTATAGATATAAACAACTTATAAAAAGCGGAATTGCTATCAACTTAATATTGATGATATATACATTTCCATGAATTCGAAATCAGGTTCTCCTTCAATCGTTACAGGTAACATTATCTTCTGATGAAGAAGACGTTTAGAGTTCAGTTTGTTTCCGTGCCCAAATTTGTTAGCTTGTTTAGTTATGCAAACAGATATAAAACAGTTTAGCTTCTTTACTCATAAACTTCCTCTCCATTAGCGCTGTCACATCTTGAGTTGCAAACGTACTTATAGTTGTGAAAAATGCCAAACCTGCTCCACCATCGCCGTTATTGTTTATTGATATTGATTCTTTGAAGACTTTGCTTTCGTCAACTGTAACGAAACTATCAAAAGCATTGAATTGCTTACGGGCAGAAATAAGAGGGATTTCTCCGCTCTGGAGCTTTCCTTTTGCTCCAGATTTACCTCTTTCAGCTTCAAAAAAATCTGATATATAAAAATCTGACCAAGGAACACTATTCAAATCTATGAGCGGAGGAGTCAAGAGAGTTATTAGCTAGTTCTTTTAACGGCTTAATTTGACTATTTATAAAACTATCCATGTATTCCCAATTAGGTTCATTTTTCATCAACTGGCAAAAACAATTTTCTTGACACGCAATCGTCCTAAAAGTTGCTCCGTTTCCTCCCCAGTTAAGTAACACTAGTTGTTTTTATTAGTGGAATTAAAAATAGGGCGATATTTTTAGTCATAAACTTAGATTCTAATATTTGAACATTTTGACCAGTATAAAAATCCGTAGGTTGATAGAAAAACTGTTTGAGTATCTAAATCAATTGTAATGGAATTTCCTTTTATCAAGTGGTTTATCCTGCTTTCCCACAAACATATCACAGCCGTTATTTTTATCTGTCCGAGTAATGTATGGAAAATATTCTTGGTCATTTGTAATCTTTAATCTCACTTTATCAATACCAGAGCTTGTCGAGTGTAACTTAAAGTATCTGGTATCTGATAATTCAAAAGGTAGATATTTCAAAGTTTCAGTCATCAAAAAATATCTCCTCTATCGCTAATTTTCATGCTGTATTCAAACGTTGCATAGTCTCTTAATGCAGATAAACAGTCCTTTGGAGTTGGAATTGAATCATCAAAATAGAAATAACTGTGCAACCATTCATCATCTGCTGTCAGAGTTGTTTTTATTGAGTTAACACCATCTATATCTATCTTATCTTTAATAGTATCTAGCAGTCTTTTCCTCTTTTCTGTTGCTGTAGCATCTTCTAACATCCCAAGATGAGGATTAAGAATATTCCCGTCATCTCTAAAATCATACAAAATGCTTCTACTATCCTTTTGTGGTACACCATGTTCCAATACGATAACAACCGGACTTGTCCCATAAGGATAAAATGTCTTAGGATTCATTGTAATCACTGCAATTATTCTGTTATTATCTAACAGCTCTTGTTTTAATTCTCTATAATCAGCATCTTTTATAGCTTTTGGACCACTGGTCATTGTTGATTGGGGGACGATAAATGCTGCTCGACCTCCGCATTTTAATCTACCTAAAGCCTTTATCATAAAGTTCATCTCAGATAAATGAGAAGTAACTTTTGTTTTGGCTTGACTATACGGTGGATTCATCAATAGTTTATCGAAATTCCCATCGTTCTCTAAAGAAAGATGAAACATATCCCCTTCTTCTAAATGCGCACGACCGTCATTTCGCAATATCATATTAGTAGCTGATATTGCATATAGTTTGGACTTCAACTCTATTCCATATAACCTATCTGACTTTTATTTTTGATTGCTTGTTTTTAGCTTCACTAGTTTTTATAATTGACATCATCTTTTTCAACCTGCTCAATCATCTTTTGCATTGAAGCAATTAGAAAAAGCACCTGTACCAGTAGCAGGGTCAATCACCGTGTCGGTAGGGCTTATTTCAATTAGGTCAGCCATTAGGGAAGTAATATTCAACGGTGTTAATACAATACCTAAATCCGAACCATCATTGCCACCATACTTAACAAATTCGCTATAGAATGAACCTAATATATCAAATGGAGTACCACCAACTACCCTATGATAGACTTCATTGCTTAAACGGTCTGTAAAATACCATAAAGGTGTTCTATTGCCTAATTCTGTTAACTTAGTATTCAATCGCACATCAGTAGTAATAAATCGAAAAGTATCTAAAAGAGAACCAATTTTTTTGCTTCTAACTTGATACAAATTATTCAACTCATCTTCGATAGCTCTAAAAATAGTATTACCATCTGAACTACTATCAACACCTCCAGTTAGTTGATTTGCTGTCAATCCATGTCGTAGTGCTAACAAAAATAGCTGATACTACAGTTGCTTTATTATCTGCTCCTAAATTTCCATAATTTCTCAAATCTTCGTGAATACTATATGCAATTTCATTGATATTTTTCAGTTCTTCTTGATAAAGAGATAGCTCACCAAGAACTGAAACTTTATAATATTCTTCAATATTCTCTTCTTTAAAATTTTCAAAACTTAATACATCACTAAGTCTTTTTATAACAAGACCATCTTCCCTATTTTCAATATAATAAGGTTGTATTTTATATCGTCTAGGAGAACCAACTATTCCTAATGCAAAGATTTTATCATAAATAGAAGAATGCTCAACAATCCATTTTGCATAATGAACGGCTCCATTTACAGCATATTCTTTTTATTGAATAAACATCCATCAATAGATTACCATTTTCGTCGAAAGTCTCCAATTTAGAAAAATCTTTTTGTTTTCTATAAGTATGTGAAATCTGCCAGATTGAAAAATTGAAGTCAGGAATTCCTTTGTTTTCCTTTTAGAGATTTAGAAGCTCCTTTTAATGCTTCTATCCATGTTGCTTCACCAGCGTTTTCTACATAGAAGTCTTTGTTCGAAAAATTAGCTCTGAAAAAGCTGATAAACCAATTTACCTATGCTATCACTTTCGTTTGTTTTTTCTTACTAACATACAACCTCAATTTAGAGATTATATGATAAAAGACCTCCTCACGAAAAAGTGAAAAAGTCCTAAAAAGGGGTTGACAAAAAGACTGAATAGCTACATAATCAGCTTGATTTGATTTCTGTCATATTTTTCTCCTTGCTTATATAACAATACTATTATATCACAAAAATACTAGTTTTGAAAAAGAATTATACCCAATTTTATACTAATTTATTGACTTTTTATGTTTTTAAATGATATAATGATTTTAGAATATAAAAAGGAGCAGAGAGATGTTAGGTGAGTTTAGGTCATTGTACGATTTGATGAATGCTTTCCCAAGTGATTATCATTGTGAACAACATTTAGAAAAAATTCGCTGGAATGGCTATGTAGTCAGTCCTTTTGATGAAACATCTAAGGTTTATAAATGCAAGAATGGTAAATATAGGTGCAAGAATACTGGTAAATATTTTAACGTTAAAACTGGTACGATGTTCGATAACACTAAAAGTCTCTCTTCAAAAATGGTTTTATCGCTATTTGGATGGTTACTTCTCACAAAAAGGCATTTCTTCAGTTCAACTTTCAAAAGATATTCATGTTACTCAGAAAACCGCTTGGTTTATGTTAGAGCGTATTCGTAGATGCTTTGGCTCAGAAAATAACAATGAGTTGGACGGAACTGTCGAAGTCGATGAAACCTATATTGGTGGTAAAAATAAGAATCGTCATAACTCTAAAAAAGGTCAAAAATGCACAAGGTCGTTCTCTAAAAGATAAAACTCCAGTTGTCGGTATGGTTGCACGAGAAGGAAAATTAAATGCTCATAAAGTAAGTGATACAGGTATAAAAAAACTCTGACAGAACAAGTCGTTAAATTTGTTAAAGATACCGCTCAACTTTACACTGATGAATGGTTGGGTTATAATAAAGTTGCGAAGATGTACGACCACGCTTTTGTAAACCATGGTGCTCGTGAGTATGTCATTGATGATATTTATACAAACACGATTGAAGGTTTCTGGGCAGGACTTAAACGAGGGGTATTAGGGATTTACCATTCATGGTCTAAGAAACATTGCAGGACTATGTGGATGAATTTGTATTTCGCTACAATACTCGTAGTATGGCGGATAATGACCGTTTCAATCTTCTATTAGCATCTTCAGGAGTTCGTACAAAAATACAAGGAGCTAATCCATGGATAAACTACATGCAGAAATGGAGCGAACAGTTTCCAAAACGATTGACAATAAGTTAGTGGATTACCAAATTTCTCTTTCTGATAATTTTTACAAAAATATCTCAGTTATTATAATTGCCCTTATACTGCAGGCGATTGTTAAATCACATCGGAAATTTTTCCAAGATTTATCGTATTACGCGATTTACCAAAAAGCTAGGAGATATTACAAAAAAATCAGCATACAGAATCGACTTTCTGAACTAGATACTCTAGTAGATATTTCAGATAACAAAGAGGAGTTCGACACTTTCTTTTTATAAAAAGTTTCAGTTTGAATTGCCTGATATTCCTTTTGAGGAGGAAAAACTAGAACTTTCTGATTTTGATTTGAAACTACAACAGGCTTTTGAATTATAATCCTAAAGAAGATAAACAGTTAAGAAAGAGAAAAAGCTAGACTTTTTGAATATAGACAATCACATGAACTAAATCTTATAGGAGGAAGATGATGGATTGGTATGATTATATGATAAATGCATCCAAGCAATCACGTTTCAATGCAAGTCATTGGTTTCGTTATTTGCGAAAAAGTCATTTTTGAAGACCATTCTTATTTAACAAATGAGGATGTTGAGAAATTACTAGTCTCCAAAGAATTAACTGATTTTCAAAAAGGTTAGCTTAAAGTATGCCATTCAAGAGCACACACCAACTCATGAATATGTGATTTCGTTAAATAAGCCAGCTAAATTAACCAATGTTCAAAAAATGATGGAGAAATACAAACATGGATAAAATGAAACCTGTCTTTGAAGCCTTGAATAAAGAATTGGTTCAGGCAAATCTTACTTTGACCATTATCTGTGTTGGTGGCTATGTCTTGGAATATCATGGTTTACGTGCGACACAAGATGTGGATGCTTTTTATGAAGAAAGCCAAAAAATCAATGAGATTATCGCTCGGGTAGGACAAGAGTTTAATCTTAACACTCACGAAGAGCTGTGGCTCAACAATAATGTGGCAAATATGAACAAACAGCCGCCGTTAAGTTTATGAAACCTTGTACTTGTTTGAGAATCTAACGGTTTTAGCAACCCCTGATTGAGTATGTGTTGGGAATGAAGATGGTGAGTACTAGAGAACAGGATTTAAAAGATATTGGTGCGATTATTAAATACAAGCATTTTCGTTCACCATTCAACACCTTTGATGGTTTGAAAAAAATGGGATTTGATAGTATTGACTTCTCTGTTCTCCTAGAAGGTTTTAGCCATGCTTATGGCATGGATTGGTTAGAAGATTTTTTCAAAGAAAATCAAGATAAACTTAGAAAATATTATTGACATCACATTAAAAGACGATTTCCGATTCGGAAGTCGTCTTTTTTATGTTTTGTGAAATACTACACCTTGTGGTTAGTGTAAACAGGTATATAGTTCCCTTAAATAAAATTAAAGAGAGGAAGTAAAAGCAACAGCTGATACTTCCTTTTCTTGTCAAAAATTCAAATACGGAAAGGAGAATTTATGGAAGAACTAAAAACACAGATAAAAAGCATTAGCACAAAGAGAAAGATTGAAAAAGACCACCCTATGAGCTTCTTGTCCATTTCAATGAAAATGCAACTGAAACAATGAAAGAAAAACTTACAAGAATAATGCTAAGGGAGCTTAGGAGAAAAATTGGACGAAAAAGATGATTTTGATTAAAAAGTCCTTGGCAAGTAGCAACAGGAAAAAAACAGTGAAGTCTATTCTAATTTCATGTAGTGCAAAGGCTTGCATAATATAGGAAATATAAACGAATAATCAGGCTATAGATAGAAAAATCTCGCTCAGCGGGATTTTTTTCTTGTATAATGAATCTAGGAAAAATGTCATATGGAGGCAATGAAAAGATGAAATTCAAAGAGAGAATATTTAGTGGTGTCATTGATCGGCCGGTGGGATTTGAAGATTCTTTTGGGAATGTCTATCCGATTAACTATGGCTACATACCTGAACTGATGGGGGGAGATGGCGAAGAGCAAGATGTTTATATTGTTTCCCATGATCAGCAACAGCCTCTGGAAGTCTTTACTGGAAAGTTGGTTGCTATCATTCGACGTCGTGATGATATAGAAGACAAGTGGGTTTTAGCGCCCTTGGATGAGAAGGTTAATAAAAATTTGATTGCAGAGCAGACCTATTTTATGGAGCAGTATTTTGATTCTTGGATTGAAATGGTGGAGGAGAATAATGATTCAAGGCCCTAAAATCCATGAGTAAAGACCAGAAAACGGCTCTTGTGAGCGCTATTTTTAACTGATTTAGGTTAATAATGAAAGTCTATATTCGATTAAGCTTTCCTAAATATCGGATAAAATTACAAGATGGTAAGTCATGAAAAAATCGCATGGATGAATCTGAAATGATTTGTCCATGCGATTTTTATATTTAAGGAGCTATCGTAAGCAAAGGTTTATCTAGTAGAACGAAATGTTTAGGCTTCTTTCTTTTTGAGCAAGATGAGACGCTGCTTGTAGCCAGAAGAATTATTGCAACTGTAAAGAGAGCAGAGTTTTCCTTGCTTCCTGTTTGTGGGAGCTGGTCTTGCTGTGTTACGCTTACTAGTTGAGGTGTAGGTTTGTAGGTTGTTATGGTTGCTTGACCTGCTTGAGGTTTTGGTTCAGAATTTCTACAATTTCGACACTTGGTTTGTGAGTGACAGGCATATCTTTCAGCTCAGCCAATTGATCGCCAAAAGACAGCGTTCGATACCCAACGGTAGAAGTGAATAGTATGCAGACGATTGGTTGGATTTCCAGCATAAACGAAGAGCGGGTGTTCCTTTGTAATTACCAGAAATAGCAACGATTTTATTGGCTAATTTTTCATTGCCTGGCCACCAGCCTGCAATGTAATAGTCACTGTCTGCAATAGTCACCAAAGTCTTGAAGTTGGCAGGAGCTTTTGCGATCCAGTTTCCAGAATTAGAATAGAAGAGATCATTCTTCTTATAGCCGCTAGTCAATGGATCCTTATCGTCTATAATAGCCTTCATCAGCCCTTCAAAATCACTGCCGCCAGAGAATCTTTTCTGCATCAAATCCATCTAGAACACCGAGTTTTTCAAGGCGTTGCATAGCAGAGCCACCCACTACAATGGTTGGTTTGCGACCAAGAATAGACTTGTCAAACTTGTTGCTTTCAAGGACGATGACATCAGCTTCCTCAGGCGTATCGACAATATTAAAGCCTAGATTTTTCAATGCCAGAGCGGTATGAGTAGGTGAGTCCACTCCTGCCCAGTAGAATTGATGAGGAGGTGCATAGATCTTCAGTGCTTTCAAGCTTGGCCCTTCTGGAACCTTATACAAGGCATCTCCATAAATAGCATAATCACCTAATAGATTTGCAAAGGTTGATGTATCAACGATATAGCCATCTTCTGTCAGATAGACTTTCTTACCTTGGCGAATAGCTTGGTTGACAGCTTTGACTGCGCTGTCAGATGTATTAGCGATGACATAGTAAGGTGCTGAGTAGTTGATATCGCGCGTCCGAGTAGCACGGAGAGCAGTGACTTCACCGAGCTTACCATCAAAGAGTTTATCTTTAAAGATAGGCTCAGCTTTAAAGCCTCTCATATCTGGGAAGTTTACCAGAAGTTCGGCATACATAGCAGCCCAGGCAGATTCGTTTGATCCTTTGTAGAGGATATGGTTGGCATAGCCACGCTTAGCTTGAGCCATATTGACAACCAGATCGCCCTTCTTATAGTTGCCAACATCTTCCTTCAATTCTTGGATGACAACACCATTTCTCTTGAAGTATTCAATCATATTAAAAGGCTTGTTGGGAATCATTGTCTTTGTCGAGACCCATAGGGATGACATAATAATCAGGGAAGAATTTTTTCTGACCATTTTTTACCCGTCCAACAACCTTGCCGTCAGGTCCGACCAATTCATTTTCAGCTTTTGGATCTTCAACCTTATTAATGCCACGGAGATAGAAGTTAAGGCGCATTTCCATGAGCTTGTCAGGATTTTGGGACAGGTAAGAGATACCTCCGAGGACAGCATGGTAGCCAGCCTTGTAGGATTCCTGATTGCCCTCAGGGATTTCAATGGTATGTCCTAATATGCCGTGGTACATGGCATAGACACCAGTGTAGCCGGAGAAGGAGTCATCCCAGCCATCGCCCCAGTCCAGTTTAGGGATGATATAGCTGTCATACTTAGAGTTAGCGACGCCAGCACGTCCCATGTGGTGGGCATTTTCCAGCATATTTTCAGACAAAAGGTCATATTCAAAGTTTGGATCGTGCGGCGGTGTCGCTGGCTCGATCAAGAATTCTTTAACGAATCCATGAATGTCATAAAGTGCAATTGGATTCCATTTGTTAATGAGCCCAGCCACAGTACGGGTTTCTGGGTTAGCCTGATAGCTAGTGTCGCGGTTTGGATCGATTCCGTTGGCAAGAGCACGCGTATTGGCAACATCTCCGTCAGGATTTTCAGTAAAGTCAAAGAGGAAAATGAATTTCTTGAGGAGTTCTTTGACATTGAGGGTGATAGTTTTAGCAGCACCGTTGGCATCCGTTGTTTGGAAGGAAATTTGCTCCTTGGTCGCAAAAGTATTGAAGAGCCCAGTGATGATGTCGATGGCTGGTTGTTCGTCAGCGTGGGTGTTATTGATAAGGACTGGAAGTTTATAGTCCAGCGTTCCATTTTTCAGAGCAGCTAACATTTCAGCTGGTTTAGTAAGGGCAACTTTATTGGTTGTGTTGAGATAGTCGTCAATGCTCTTTTGGTCAGAACTGATGATACCGAGTTTGATATCGCGACCTTGGGCACTGCTACCAATTGTTTCTGATTTGAACCAGTCGGTCTTTTAGCATCTTGGCGGCTCTTTTCGATAGCTGCCAGCATTTCATCGTGGGTATGGAAATCTTCGTAAGGACTGAAGGACGATATTCTTGCGAATGGTTAGCCAAGATCTTCGCTGGTTCCGACTAATTCATGAGTTCCCATAAAGTTGCGGTAGGTTCTACGGATATTGTTTGGTGTCCGCAGGCTTAAGTCTTGACCAAATAGTTCATTAAATTTGAGGGAAACTTTTAGGTCATTTCCATCAGCTTTTTCTTCGACAGTGACAAATGGGTCGCCAGTGAAGGTGCCGTCATCCATTTTCCAAGTTTTCCACTCGCTAATAGGCTTATTATCTAATTTCCAGGTAATCTTACCAGCTTGAGCTCCTTGCTCTTGAATAGTTTCTTCAATGCTGGCTTTTTCGGACATGTAAACCTTACTGTCAGCAAGCTGAACCTTGTTTTTCTTGGGTGCTGGCTGCGCGAACTTCTGTTTTATTTTTAGTGCCCGATTTTTTTGTGTTGCATCAGCTGCTTTTTCCTCTGGTGCTGTGGAAGGAAGACTCAGGAATCTTGCTGTCGGGAGCTTCAGATGGGCTACTTTTCTCTAGTGGTTCAGCTTGTGGAGTAGTCGAAGTTTCTTCAGCCTTCTCTGTACTTGCAGGTGTAGGCTGCTCTACTAGAGAACTGATTTTGCTGCTGTCTTGCGGAGGTTCAGCAGGGTTACAGCGTATCAGCCGCCGCATTTCCTTGGGCTAAAAACGGCCAATAGAACCGCAGCGAGATAGGCTGAGGGCTTGAGTATATAAGCGTTTCTTATAAGAATTTTTCATAAGAAACCTCCTTTTTAATGTGTTCTTTAAGTTTAGTATAACAGAGTTTGAAACCGTTTACAATCAAAAAACATAGACAAAAACAAACTTCTAACAAAAATGAGAGATGTGTGTAATTTCTAAAGAGCATCTGAACCTGATATCGAGGGAGCCATTTTTAGTGGGATGTTGCCAATATTTGAATCAATTATCTTTTTAAAATAGCTTGCAGATTGACAGCTTGGATTTCTGCAAATTCATGCAAAACCAAGCATTTATGCTACACATGCAGCAATAAAGATGATTGGAGCAAAACGATGAAAGCGATTATTACTGTTGTTGGAAAAAGATAAGGCAGGGATTGTTGCAGGTGTAGCTAGTAAAATTGCCGAGTTGGGGAGCTCAATATTGACGATATTTCACAAACTGTTTTGGATGAATTTTTACCATGATGGCTGTTGTTTCTAGTGACGAAAAAGCAGGATTTTGCAGCTCTTCGTAGTGAATTTGAAAGCCTTTTGGTCAGACTCTCAATGTCAAAAATAAATATTCAGAGCGCAGCCATTTTTGACGCTATGTACAATATCTAAGGAGGTGCGCATGGATATTAGACAAGTTACTGAAACCATTGCCATGATTGAGGAGCAGAATTTTGATATTCAGAACCATTACCATGGGGCATTTCTCTTTGGACTGTATTGACTCGGATATTGAGCGGGCGGCGGACAAGGTATACCAAAAGATTACGACCAAAAGCGATAATTTAGTGTCAGTCGGAGATGAAATTGCAGCTGAGTTGGGAATTCCTATCGTCAACAAGCGGGTCTCCGTGACCTGATTTCTCTGATTGGGGCAGCTACGGATGCTACGGACTATCTGCCTCTGGCACATGCTCTTGATCGGGCAGCAAAAGAAATCGGTGTGGACTTTCATCGGTGGCTTTCTCTGCCTTGGTCCAAAAAGGGGCTATCAAAAAGGCGATGAAATCCTCATTAATTCTATTCCGCGGGCTTTGGCGGAGACAGACAAGGTCTGCTCCTCTGTCAATATCGGCTCAACCAAGACTGGTATTAATATGACGGCAGTTGCAGATATGGGGACGCATTATCAAGGAAACAGCTCAGCTTTCTGACATGGGGGCAGCCAAGTTGGTCGTCTTTGCCAATGCGGTAGAGGACAATCCTTTTCATGGCGGGCGCCTTTTCATGGTGTCGGTGAAGCGGATGTGGTCATCAATGTCGGTGTTTCTGGGCCAGGTGTTGTCAAGCGAGCCTTGGAAAAGGTCCGTGGTGAGAGCTTTGATGTGGTGGCTGAAACGGTCAAGAAAAACGGCCTTCAAAATCACCCGTATCGGTCAGTTGGTTGGTCAGATGGCCAGCGAGAGTCTGGGCGTCGAGTTTCGGGATTGTTGACTTGAGTTTAGCGCCGACGCCAGCAGTCGGGAGACTCAGTGGCTCGTGTCCTGGAAGAAATGGGGTTTGAAACAGTCGGTACCCACGGTACGACAGCGGCGCTTGCCCTGCTCAATGACCAAGTCAAAGAAAGGCGGTGTCATGGCCTGCAATCAGGTGGGCGGACTATCTGGTGCATTCATTCCTGTTTCTGAAGATGAGGGGCATGATTGCAGCAGTGCAAAATGGCTCTCTCAATCTAGAAAAAGCTAGAAGCTATGACAGCTATCTGCTCGGTTGGTTTGGATATGATTGCCATTCCCAGAGGCGACACCGGCTGAAACTATCGCAGCCATGATTGCGGATGAGGCAGCTATTGGTGTCATCAATCAGAAGACAACAGCTGTTCGGATTATTCCAAAAGGGCAAAAGGAAGGCGATATGATTGAATTTGGCGGGCTCTTAGGGAACAGCTCCAGTCATGAAGGTCAATCGAGGCTTCGTCAGCTGCCTTTATCGCGCGTGGCGGTCAGATTCCAGCGCCTATTCACAGCTTTTAAAAACTAAGTAAAAATAGGGGGCTGGGACAAAAGTCCTAGCCTCTTAATTGTCTTTTGGATTGTCGAGCAAGACGCAGTGGTTGAGTGGGCTCTACCACGCTGATTTCATCAGCTTTTACAGCCCCTACTCAATCTGTGCGGAGAGTGGGACGACGAAACCGAATTCTCAACGAATTACCGATTTCGTCCCACTCTCTTTCCCTCTGTCTTGCTCAGTCAAGTGTGAGACAAATAAGCCACTCTTAGACGAGTGGCCTTGATTAAAAAGGAGATATTCATGGCAAAAACAAAATTATACATCATCCGCATGGTAAGACTATGTTTAATACTATTGGTCGAGCTCAGGGCTGGTCGGACACTCCCTTAACTGAAGAAGGCGAACGTGGTATCCGTGAACTAGGGATTGGGCTGAGAGGTCTGGCTTGGAATTTACCAAGGCATTTTTCGAGCGACTCTGGTCGAACCATTCAGACCATGGGGATTATCCTAGAAGAGCTGGATTTGGTAGGGAAGATTCCTTATAAGTTTGACAAGCGTATTCGAGAGTGGTGCTTCGGGAGCTTTGACGGGGCTTATGGTGGCGATCTTTTCCGTGGAGTGATTCCAAGGGTGCGTGATACTGACAATTATAAAGATCTGACTTTCCCAGAATTGGTGGACGGCTTGGTTGAAGTGGATACGGCTGGCTGGGCTGAGCCCTGGGAGCAACTCAGCGGACGGATTTTAGCTGGATTTACAGCTATTGCCCAAGAAGTGGAAGCTGCTGGTGGAGGCAATGCTTTGGTTGTCAGCCATAGTATGACCATCGGGACTTTTGCTTATTTGATTGATAAAGCTATTAGCAAAAATCCTGAGGTTGACAACGGCAGTGTGACAGTCGTTGAATATGAAAAGGACAATTTACGATTCAGATCTTGGGAGATGTGTCCTACCGTGAAGTTGGTGCCAAAATTTTGGACGCTAAATAAACGGTTGAAAGAAAATATGGCAATAATTCAGCTTTTTGAGCTGCTTTCTCTCAATCTTAGAAACTACTTTTTCAGAAACGTGATATAATGAGAGGAGAATAAGGGGAAGTGTATGGCAAAAACAAGATTATACCTCATCCGGCATGGCAAAACGATGTTTAATACAATCGGACGAGCTCAGGGCTGGAGTGATAGTCCATTGACAGCAGAAGGTGAACGTGGCATCCATGAACTAGGAATTGGTTTGCGAAAAGCGGGTATTGATTTTAAACTAGCTAGATCCAGTGATTCAGGTCGAACCATTCAGACCATGGGAATTATTCTGGAAGAGCTGGGCTTGACTGGAAAGATTCCTTATCGGTTTGACAAGCGCATTCGAGAGTGGTGTTTTGGTAGCTTTGATGGTGGCTATGATGGTGAGCTCTTTATGGGGGTCATGCCTAGGGTTTTTAATATCGACCATGTCCATCAACTCAGCTATGCCGAGCTGGCAGAAGGTTTAGTAGAAGTCGACACGGCTGGCTGGGCTGAGAATTGGGAAAAACTCAGCGGCCGAATTTCGCAAGGCTTCTCAGAGATTGCTGAGGAGCTGGAGGCAGCTGGTGGAGGCAATGCTTTAGTAGTTAGCCATGGCATGACCATCGGAACCTTTGTCTACCTAATTAATCGCATGCAACCTCATGGCCCTAGGGCAATGGTAGTGTGACCATCGTAGACTATGAAGATGGTCAGTTTTTCAGTTGTTTCCATCGGTGATATGTCCTATCGTGAAGTTGGAGCGAAAGAGCTGGAGGACAAGGCTTGAGAAGAGGTCACCACGAAAGAAGGAAAAAACTCTCTCTGTTTCGACTAATAAATAGGCTCTTATTTCTAGGAATTGGGATCAGTTTGCTGTTTGCTCTATTGCGATTTCAGGACATGGATGAAGACTTCTTAACTTTTTATTAGTCGTGGTTTGGGAGTCTGGACCTCTGACTTGCCCAAGGTGTCAGTTGATGATTGGGAATTGACTTTAATCAATCGTAACCATTTACAGGAAGAGTCTCATCCTAAGTTGACCCAAATCGATGATATTCAGGTAGATAGTCGTATTGCTGCAAATACTAGACAATTTTTAGCTGCAGCTTGGACTATTGCGCCGGGAGAAACCTTGATTTCGGGCTATCGTAGCCGAGCGGAGCAGACAGAGCTCTATGAAGAAGCGCTAGCCTTGGCCGAAGAAGAAGGCCTGTCTCGGCAAGAAGCGGAGCAAGAAGTGCAAAAGCGGATCCAGCTGCCAGGTGCCAGTGAGCATCAGACAGGCTTGGCGATTGATATGAGCGAGCCAGAAGGTCAGAATGATGAAGTAGCAAATAAGATTGCGGAAATTGCCCCTAAATACGGCTTTTTATTCTGCGCTATCCTGAAGGAAAAGCGATATTACTGGTGTGAATTTTTGAAAATTGGCACTATCGTTATGTTGGCGTAGAGTCGGCCCAATACATGCAAAAACATCATCTAGTCTTGGAGGAATACCTAGCTCTTTTGAAAGAGTCGGCTCGGTAAATCGTTACAATCCATTGATAGACAAAAAATCAGCTGCTCAAATGAGCAAGCTGATTTTTAAATAAACAATAGTTCTGGAGTTTGGTCTAATGCTTTTAATACATGTTAAGAGATAAAAAGTAGTCTCGCTTTCATTAAGAACCTGCTTATTTAAGCAATCTATAGAAATACAAGTGCGTAGATTGACATATTTGGGAAATGAACGTATAATTACACTATGATTGAGCACTCACTCAATTTATAGATAAACAAAGGAGTTCATGAAATGGTTGTTCAAGCAATACAATATAGTCGTTTCGGTGATGAAGAAGTGTTAGATTTGGTGAACGTTAAATCTGATGCTTTAGAAGCGAATCAAGTGAGGATAGAAGTTTATGCAGTTGGTTTAAATCCTATTGATTATAAGACTTTTGAAGGTGCAAAGCCACTTCGTTTTCTATCTTTTATGACAAAACTAAGGAAGCCAAGTCGTTGGTTTGAGTCAAAATCATCTCTCTTTCCAAGAGGTGTTGGTCGGGATTTTGCTGGAGTTATCACAGAAATTGGTGAAGGAGTAAGTCGGTTTGCAGTAGGGGATAAGGTTTTTGGAACAATGATCAGTGACCCTGGATTGGGGACTAAGAGGGGATCTTTGGCAACAGAAGTTTGTGTCAATGAATCAGAAATTGTGTTGAAACCAGAGATGATTGATATGAATCATGCTGCTACTATGGGGGTAGCCTCTCTAACAGTGGGAGGTGCTTTTAGAAAGATTGAGCTAAACTCTAAAGATGTTGTAGTTATTTCAGCAGCGGCAGGTGGTATTGGAAGTATTGCAGTACAGTATGCAGTTGCTAAGGGTGCAACAGTTATCGGAATTGCAAGTAAGAAGAATTCAGAATATCTGAAGTCTTTAGGTGCTATACCAGTAGCTTACTGAAGAGAACATCCAGAATGCTCTTCTATCAGCAAGTCCAAAGCCGATTACAAAATTCTTGGATTGCTATGGAAAGGATTATGTTAAATTAGCTTTCAGTTTGGGATTGAAGGGTACGGATATTGGAACGCTAGTACCTTCACCATATGTTATGATAAGGGGAGCTCAGTTCACGGGGTCCGAGACACTCTACATACGATGATTTTAAGACTCTAGCGGAAATGGTCTCAGATGGGAAGGTTCTGCTGAATATTGACCAGGTTTATGATTTTTCTCTAAAGTCAGTTAGAGAGGCATATCGTAGTTTGAAAGTTGGGGCACACTCGAGGTAAGAAAGTTGTAAAAAGTAAGAGAGTAGCAGAGAGGACAGCAATGGAAAGTTTAGAACAAAAGTATGCTCAGACATTAGAAAAATCAGCAACTTGAGTTTAAAAACAACGTCAAGTATTATTATCAAGTCTAAAAGCTATTTTCAGAAATTGGTTTTTGAGAATACAACAGCCAGCCTTATTGCTAAGGAGGCTGGAGTTTCAGAAGGAACCGTTTTTAGTTGCTTTAAAACCAAGGAAGGCATCTTAGAAACAATTTTATCGACTTTTCTTGAGCAAGTTATTCCAGATGTGATTGCTGATTTTTCTGATAAGAAATTTACAGCAAACCAAGAATCTTTTCCACTGTTTTTTTAAGAAGCATTGTTCGAGATAGACTGGTTTTCATTCAGGAGAATCAGATGCAAGTTAAAAATTCTATTGAGTCGTTCTTTGATTGATAAAAAAATATTTCTGACCAGTTAGGGAATGTTATTGTTCACTCTATCATTAAGCCAATTAGTCCAGTTCTGAATCAGTTTAAAGAAAATGGCGTTATCCGAGATTGGTCAAATGAAAGAATTGTTCGTTATATTCTAGCCTTGAGTCTTTCTTATGTTATTCCAATGATGTTAAATGATAAGGAAGATGTGAACATAGATGAAGCAGTAAACGAAATTGTTGAATGCCTATCTTTTGCCTTTAGTAGAAGTAAAGTGAATTTTTGATTTTTAAGCTTACTATTAAAAATAGTGAGCTTTTTAAAACTAATATAAAAATCCCCAATCGGAGTGATTGAGGATTGAAAAATCAATTGAAACAATACCTTAACTATCATAGCCTTGGCTACATTTTTAAAAGTTGTTTTAGCTGTTTTGAGGATCTTGGTTATGATGTCCTCGAGACGACCAGAGTATACTAATATCTATTCATCTGATAAGAGGGATTTTATCATCCAGATATTCATAGCTGGGTGGCCGGCGGCGTTAGAAAGTGGTTGTTGCAGTGCTGTAAAACCATAGTGTTGATAGACGGCCACGGCCGTAGACAGTTCAGTAGAGGTTTCTAGATAAAGCTGTTCATAACCTGCTAGGCAGGCTTCCTGGAATATCCGCTTTATCAACCTGCTGGAATAACCTTTGCCACGGCTATTTTTAGTGACATACAGTTTTTGTAATTCAGCAATCTTATCGGACACAGGTGCAAAGCCACCGCAGCCAACCAGCTGACCTTCATCTTCCAGAACAAAGTAAGCTGCTCTCTCTTGCTGTTGATAGTAGTCAGCCAAATGATCCAGATGAGAATCAAAGTAGACAGTTCCTGGTTTGTCAAGCCCAAATTCCTCTAGGCTAGCTCGAATGAGCTGCGCTACAGCTGGATTGTCTCTTACTTCCATTGGCCGTAAGTTCATCAATTTGTCCTCCGATAGGATGTATCGACTAATTAAACAATACCTTGTGCAATCATAGCGTTTGCTACGTTTTCGAAGGCAGCGATATTTGCTCCTGCAAGGTAGTCAGTACCAAGACCGTATGTTTCAGCAGTTGTTTTAGCTGTGTTGAAGATGTTTGTCATGATGTCTTTGAGACGGCCGTCAACTTCTTCACGGGTCCATGAGAGGCGAAGGCTGTTTTGGCTCATTTCAAGGGCAGATACAGCTACACCACCAGCATTGGCAGCTTTGGCAGGTCCGTAAAGGATTCCGTTTTCCTTGTAGACTTTAATCGCATCAAGGTCACTCGGCATGTTGGCACCTTCTGATACGCAGATAACACCTTGAGCAACCAAACGTTTAGCCGCTTCACCATTGATTTCGTTTTGAGTAGCACATGGAAGAGCGATATCATAGTTACCAGCGTAAGTCCATACAGATCCTTCGTAGTAAGTAGCAGTTGGTTTTTCTGCAGCATACTCAGTCAAACGAGCACGACGTTTTTCTTTGACGTCTGTAAGCAGGTCGAAGTCAATACCGTTTTCGTCGATCACGTAACCGTTTGAGTCAGATACAGAGATAACAGTTGCACCAAGTTCAGTTGCTTTTTGAAGAGCGTATTGAGCAACGTTACCAGAACCTGAGATCACGACTTTCTTACCAGCAAAGCTGTCGCCGTTGGCTTTGAGCATTTCTTCAGTGTAGTAAACCAAACCGTAACCAGTTGCTTCTGGACGAATCAAGCTACCACCAAATCCAAGAGGTTTACCAGTCAAGACACCAGCATCAAATTGGTTAAGGCGTTTGTATTGACCATAAAGGTAACCAATTTCACGTCCACCAACCCCGATATCACCAGCTGGGACATCAAGAGAAGGACCGATGTGTTTTTGCAATTCAGTCATGAAGCTTTGGCAGAAGCGCATCACTTCAGCATCAGTCTTTCCTTTAGGATCGAAGTCTGATCCACCTTTACCTCCACCGATAGGAAGTCCAGTCAAGACATTTTTAAAGATTTGTTCAAATCCGAGGAATTTCAAAATTCCTTGGTTTACAGTTGGGTGGAAACGAAGTCCGCCTTTGTATGGTCCAACAGCTGAGTTGAATTGAACACGGTAACCGCGGTTTACTTGAACTTTTCCATCACGGTCAACCCAAGGAACACGGAAAGAAATCACGCGCTCAGGCTCAGTGATACGTGCTAAGATATTTTCTTCGATATACTCAGGGTGTTTTTCAAATACAGGTTCCAAAGTGCTGAAGAATTCTTCAACCGCCTGGAGAAATTCGGCCTCATGCCCATTACGAGCTTTTACAGTTGCAAACACGCTTTGGATATAGTCTTTAGCAGATGTCATATCGTTCTCCTTTGTTGTTATATTTTTATTACACGAGCCATTATAGCAGAATAGGGTGTAAAGAAAAAGTTGAATTTTTCTGAAAATTTTCCATAATATTTATTTGAAGATTCTAGGTGGAAATGCCGAACCTTTTGCTAGAAAATTAGGAGAAATCCTTTATAGGAAGAATTTTAATGATATAATAGAGAAAAATTAAGGAATAAGAGGTCAAAAATAATGACAACAACCAAGACAAAAATTGCGGGTTTTGATTTTGATAACTGCCTGATGAATGCAGCAGGGGTGGCTTGTATGACAGTGGAAGAGTTAGAAGAAGTCAAAAAAACTCTGCTGCAGGAACCTTTGTGACTAAGACTGCGACGCTGGACTTTCGTCAGGGCAATCCAGAGCCTCGCTATCAGGATGTGCCATTGGGCTCTATCAACCCATGGGCCTGCCCAATAATGGTTTAGATTATTATCTTGACTATCTGCTGGAACCCAGGAAAGTGAACCAAATCGCACTTTCTTCCTCTTTGGTCGGTATGTCGCCAGAAGAGACTCACACCATTCTCAAGAAAGTGCAGGCAAGCGACTTTAAAGGGATTACTGAGCTCAATCTCTCCTGTCCAAACGTTCCAGGTAAGCCACAGATTGCCTATGATTTTGAAACAACTGATCGTATCTTATCAGAGGTTTTTGCTTATTTCACTCAAACCACTGGGCATCAAGCTGCCTCCTTACTTTGATATCGTGCATTTTGATCAGGCCGCTGCGATTTTTAACAACTATCCGCTCAAGTTTGTCAATTGTGTAAATTCAATCGGAAACGGTCTTTATATAGAAGATGAGTCAGTGTCATTCGTCCGAAAAAACGGTTTTTGGCGGTATTGGAGGTCAGTACATCAAGCCTACGGCTCTGGCCAATGTCCATGCCTTTTACCAACGCCTGAAACCGGAAATCCAAAATCATCGGAACTGGGGGTGTCCTGACAGGGCGCGATGCCTTTGAGCATATCCTCTGTGGAGCCAGTATGGTGCAGGTAGGAACAACCCTTCATAAAGAAGGAGTGGCAGCCTTTGAGCGCATTACCGCAGAACTCAAGGCTATTATGGCAGAAAAAGGTTATGAAAGTCTGGAAGATTTCTGAGGAAAGTTGAGTATATTGATTAAAAAGTTTAAGAAAGAGAGATGGGACAGAAATCGCTAATTCGTTAGAATTCGATTTCGTCGTCCCACTCTCCGCATAGTTGAGTAGGGCTGTAAAAGCTGATGAAATCAGCGTAGTAGAGCCCACTCAACCACTGCGTCTTGCTCGACAATCCAAAGACAATTGAGAGGCTAGGACTTTTGTCCCAGCCTCTCTTTTAGTATTATTTGGGCGAGTAGTAAAAATATCCCTCCAAGATTAGATAGGAAATCTTGAAGGGACGTGGATAGTTTATTTATCTAGAACGTTGTTTGCCAGCGTTGCGATTCTTTTTCTTTTATTGTTTTGAGTGATTGCTTGGCTCGCTTTTTGGTGTCACATCTTGATGCGACCTGCATTGCTCATAGCTTCTGGAGGATTCTTTTGTATTCTTCAGCTACTTGCTTTCTGATCCGAGGGACGCATTAAGTAGTTAATGATGAATTGTTGGATAATTTGAACGAAACCACCGACTACCCAGTAGAGCGTCACGGCTGCTGGTGACATGAAAGAGAAGACTACGATCATAATCGGGCTCATGTAAGTTGCACTCTTCATCTGCGCTTTTTGGGTCTCATCTTCGATACCATGTAGGGAAAAGAGAGTGACTGGATGTAGTAGAGTACACCGACAATGAGAGTCAAGGCTAGACTAGGTTTTCCAAGATTGATGCCAAGGAATGTACTGCTGGCTACAATCGTTTGTGTATTGGGCAGCAAAGAAGAGGGCTGAGAAGAAAGGCATTTGAATGAGTAGAGGGAGGCAGCCGATACCGCCAAACATACTCAGACCATTTTCTCTTTGAGCAGCCATAAGTTCTTGCTGCGCTTCTAGTTTTTTCTTCTTGCGTTTCGGCATTATTGATTCGTTCTTGGATAGGGCAAAGATGGGCTTGAAGTAGTTCATCTTTTTCTGACTGAAGAGTAGCCTTCCAAGACTGATAGATTCCCAATGGGAAAATAATCAGCCGCACGATGAGTGTAACGATAATAATCGCTAGACCATAACCAAGGCCCTGAATCCTTGGCAAAGAACTGATGCTATCTGCCATAGGCCGACCAAGCACATCCCAAATGATACTAGAAGGATTGCCGGCTCTGTCTCGTCCGACACACCCCTGTCAATAATAGAAGGAGGGACAAGCTCATTCCAGAGAATAAAATACGTTTAAATGTTTTCACGAGTTCATTTCCTTTGTTTCTATAATACCTATCTATTCTACTGTTTTTTAAGGAAATATACAATAGTTCTGCAGACCTAATTTGCAATTTTAAAGTCGGTATAGGAATCAAAATTGGCCATAGTGACATCTAAATAGCTGACTTTTGAAAAAGGAGTTGGTCCCTTGCGGATTTCTTGAATGAACTTGGCCATGAGAGCAGAGCTTTCAGCTTGAGCCAAAATTTCGACTGTACCGTCGTCATTATTCCAGACGCGACCGGTAATCCCGCCGATTTGCAGAGCGAGGGAGTAAACGCCCCAACGAAAGCCGACGCCTTGGACTCGTCCTTGCGCAATCATTCTTACTTTTTGCATAGTTACCTCCTTTTGTAGCGGTTTGAAACTCGCTTCTCAGCCCAGAGCGCAAAGAGCAGCTGCTTGCTGGAGACAAGATTTTCTCTGAGGATAAGTCTAGAGGATGAGTTCAAAACTGCTAAATTGTGTTATAATGTATTTATGAATATTATAACCTCAAAAAGCCAATAATGTGGTGAAAAAGCTAAAAAGCTACATCATATCGTAGCGAGTCTTATTTGATTGAGGGCTGGCATCTTTTTGAGGAGGCTCTGGCCAGTCAGGGCGAGGATTCTTCGAATTTTTGCTTAGCGGAGTACGAAGAGCGTTTGTCAGCATTTTCCCAGACGATTTTTGTCAGTCCAGAGATTCTCAGTGATTTGGCAGACAGCAAGACTCCTCAGGGAATCGTTGCAGAATTAGTCTTTGAGGAGCAAAACATTCCAGAAAAGCTGGAAGGTGCCTACCTCTTTTTAGAAGATGTGCAGGATCCTGGCAATGTCGGAACCATCATCCGAACAGCGGATGCGGCGGGTTATCAAGGAGTTTTTATCTCTAGCCACTCCGCTGACATTTACAATCTCAAAACCTTGCGTTCTATGCAAGGTAGCCATTTTCATCTGCCCATTTATCGCGTGAGCAGAGAGGATATGCTGGCTCTAGCTCGTCAAAATGATTTACAAATTCTGGCTTCGACCTTATCAGAAGATTCTGTGGATTATCAAAAGGTCGAAAAACATGAAGATTTCCTCCTAGTCATGGGCAATGAAGGTCAGGGAATCAGCCAAGAAATGACGGATGCGGCTGATGTTTTTGGTTCATATTTCCATGAAGGGGCAGGCTGAAAGTCTTAACGTTGCTGTGGCAGCCGGCATCCTGATGTTTGCTTTAAGCTAGCTTTTAGAAATCTCTCTATAATAAAACTAAATGGAGGTGATGATATGCCTTACAGAGAAGATGATGAATTTATGGCCTATGTGGGGCATTTGATCGAGAAGCCCAGCGTCCAACGCTTAAAAGGAATTACGCATCATATTCATTCTAATCGGCTTGAACATTCGATCAATGTCAGTTATACTAGTTATAAGATTGCTAAAAATTTGGCTGGAATGCCCGCAGTACGGCACGAGGTGCTCTTCTGCATGATCTATTTTATTATGACTGGCGCGAAACTAAGTTTAAAAAGAGTCATGCTTGGGTACATCCCCGCTTAGCAGTCCGAAATGCCCGTAAGATTACCAAGCTCAATCGAGTTGAGGAAGATATTATCATCAAGCACATGTGGGGAGCGACCTTAGCACCACCCCGCTACAAAGGAGTCCTTCGTTGTGACCATGGTGGATAAGTATTGGGCGATCAAAGAAGCGACGGCACCTTTGGCGACAAAAAGCTGAGTGGACGTAAAAATATCATCGAAAGATGATGAAAAGTTAAAAATATAAAAAGGAGACATTATGAACAATACAATTATTCAAGAAAACAGTGGACTTTCTAGTTTTTATTCTAAGGTCTACGGATTTGTCGGGATGGGAATTGCCATCTCTGCTCTGGTTTCAGGCTTAATGCTGACGACCTTCCAGACAGCTCTAGTTGAGATTTTGCTTCATTATAGCTGGATTTACTATGGAGCTATCTTCATTGAGCTGGCCTTGGTTTGGTCAGCTTCCAGCAGAAGCCTCGCAATAGTCCAGCTGCTCTTCCTCTCTTTTGAGCTACTCAGCTCTAAACGGATTTCACCATGAGTTTTCATTGTGGCCATGTACACAGGGGGCGTAGTTTTCAAAGCATTTGCAGTTAGTGCGGCTGTTTTTCTTGTCATGGCAGCCATGGGCGTCATCATTAAAAAGATTTATCTGTGGAGCCGAGCTATGATTGCGGGCCTGATTGGGATTGTGATTGCAAGTTTTGTCAATATTTTCCTGGGTAGCGACATGATAGACTATATTGTCAGCTATGTCAGTGTTGTCATTTTTCGCGGGGTTGATTGCTTGGGACAATCAAAAAGATTCAGCTACGTTTATGAGCAAACGGGTGGACAGGCAGGTCTTGGCTGGGCTATTTCTCTAGCTTTGAGCCTCTACCTTGACTTTATCAACCTCTTCCTCAGCATCCTTCGTATCTTTGGAAGAAATGACTAATAAAACATGGATAGTTTCCTTGATGAATGAGGAGCTATCTTTTTGTTTGAGGGGCATTTCGAAGTTGGATAGAAGTAGCAGTAAAAGTTTTGCAAACTGTTAATTTTTTTGAAATACTAACTAAAAATATATTTGGGCAATGCATTCGTCTATTGCTCTGGAAAAGAAAAGGAAGTTTCTATGGATATGTTATTTATCCCAGGCTGGTTGATTTTTGCAATCGTTGCAGCCATTGTGCTTATTATTCTTTTGGCTAAAGGGCTGTGTCAATGCTAAGCCAAAATGAAGTAGTCGTTATTACTGGTCTGCGTAAGCAGCGTCATTTAAGAGGTAAGGCTGGCTTCATGATTCCTTTTGTAGAGCAGCGCTCTTATCTGGATATTGAGCAGTTTTCTACAGACGTCCGTACTTCTGAGTCTGTGCCAACACTTGATTTTATCAACGTTCGTGCCGATGCGGCTGTTAAGCTGAAGATTGGTACTACGGATGAAATGATTGAGCGTGCGGCAGAAAAACTTCCTTAATTGGAATACAACAGATATTTCTAACTCTGTCCAAGATGTCCTCGAAGGAACCTTCGTGAGGTAATCGGCCAGATGGAACTGCGCAAGATGGTCAATGACCGTCAGGAATTTGCCTCTAAGGTACAGGATAACGTGGCACCAGATTTGGCTAAGATGGGTCTGGAAGTCATTGCCTTTACCGTTCAATCCTTCTCTGATGAAGGTGGCGTGATTGATAATCTCGGTATCGAAAATGTCGAAACGATCAAGAAAGACGCCCTGATTGCCAAAGGCTAAGGCTGAACGTGAGCGCAAAGGAAGTTGAGGCTGAGCAGGACAAGTTGGCTAACGACAAGCGCGTGGCTGCTGACTTGGAAATTGCTCAAAAAGCAAAATGAACTCAAACTGAAACAAGCAGCCCTCAAGCAGGAAGCAGATATCGCGCAAGCTAAAGCGGACGCGGCTAAAGGGATTGAGGCAGAAATCCAGCGTCGTGAACAAGAACGTGTGGCGGCAGAAGCCAACATCATGAAGCAGGAAAAGGAAGCGGAAGTCAAAGAACGGGAAGTTAAGGTTCGTGAGCAGGAATTGGATGCCAATATCCGCAAGCAAGCCGAAGCTGAAAAATATGCCCGTCAACAGGCTGCTGAAGCGCAATTGATTGAACGTCAGCGTCAGGCCGAAGCGGAACTCTTTGAAACACAAAAAGAAGCTGAAGCCCGCAAGGCTCAAGCCGAGGCTGAGAAATTTGCGCAACTGCAAGAAGCAGAAGCTATTGAAGCCAAAGGACGTGCAGAAGCGGAAGCCATTCGTCTTAAACTAGAAGCGGAAGCCCAAGGTTTGGACAAGAAAGCAGAAGCCATGAAGAAGATGCAGGGAAGCTGCGATTACGGAGATGATTGTCGATAAATTGCCAGAAATCGCTCGTGCGGTGGCAGAGCCATTGACCAAGGTAGATAAGATTACCATGTATGGTGAAGGCAACGCTTCTAAAATGGTCGGCGACATCATGCAGAGCATTGACCAAGTTTCCCAAGGGGCAGGATTTGATATCCGTCAACTGTTAGCTGGAGCACTTGGTGTCAACATGACTGTCAATAAGCTTAAACAAGATGAACAAGCGGTCATCGAAGTTGATGAGAAATAAATCCAAATGTGTCTATGATATCCAAACAGCTGGGAGTTGAAACTTCTGGCTGTTTGTTTATCATCCATCAGAAAAGCATTTCTATCAGCTAAATACTTTTCATTACCATGTAAAAAATGTTAAAATATAACAGATTAAACAACTAAGATTATAGGAGTGAAAAATGACAAAAGCTAACTTTGGTGTCGTAGGTATGGCCGTAATGGGTCGTAACCTTGCCCTAAATATCGAATCTCGTGGTTATACAGTTGCCATTTACAACCGTAGTAAAGAAAAAACAGAAGACGTAATCGCTTGCCATCCAGAAAAGAAATTTGTACCTAGCTACGATGTAGAGTCTTTCGTTCAATCTATCGAAAAACCTCGTCGTATCATGCTCATGGTTCAGGCTGGACCTGGTACAGACGCAACCATCCAAGCCCTTCTTCCACACCTTTGACAAGGGCGATATCTTGATCGACGGAGGAAATACTTTCTACAAAGATACAATCCGTCGTAATGAAGAATTGGCAAACTCAGGTATCAACTTTATCGGTACAGGGGTTTCTGGTGGTGAAAAAGGTGCCCTTGAAGGTCCTTCTATCATGCCTGGTGGACAAAAAGAAGCCTACGAATTGGTTGCTGATGTTCTTGAAGAAATCTCAGCTAAAGCACCAGAAGATGGCAAACCATGTGTGACTTACATCGGTCCTGATGGAGCTGGTCACTATGTGAAGATGGTTCACAACGGTATCGAGTATGGTGACATGCAATTGATCGCAGAAAGCTACGACCTCATGCAACACTTGCTCGGCCTTTCTGCAGAAGACATGGCTGAAATCTTTACTGAGTGGAACAAGGGTGAATTGGACAGCTACTTGATCGAAATTACAGCTGATATCTTGAGCCGTAAAGACGATGAAGGTCAAGATGGACCAATCGTAGACTACATCCTTGATGCTGCAGGTAACAAGGGAACTGGTAAATGGACTAGCCAATCAGCACTTGACCTTGGTGTGCCATTGTCACTCATCACTGAGTCAGTATTTGCCCGCTACATCTCTACATACAAAGAAGAGCGTGTACATGCTAGCAAGGTCCTTCCAAAACCAGCTACTTTCAAATTTGAAGGTGACAAGGCTGAGTTGATCGAAAAGATCCGTCAAGCCCTTTACTTCTCAAAAATCATTTCATACGCACAAGGTTTTGCTCAATTGCGTGTAGCTTCTAAAGAAAACAACTGGAACTTGCCATTTGCGGACATCGCATCTATCTGGCGCGATGGCTGTATCATCCGTTCACGTTTCTTGCAAAAGATCACAGATGCCTACAACCGCGATGCAGATCTTGCTAACCTTCTTTTGGATGAGTACTTCTTGGATGTAACTGCTAAGTACCAACAAGCAGTGCGTGATATCGTAGCACTTGCTGTTCAAGCTGGTGTACCAGTACCAACCTTCTCAGCTGCCATTACTTACTTTTGACAGCTACCGCTCAGCGGACCTTCCAGCTAATCTTGATCCAAGCACAACGTGACTACTTTGGTGCTCACACTTACCAACGTAAAGACAAAGAAGGAACCTTCCACTACTCTTGGTATGACGAAAAATAGGATAGGCCTATGGCAAAGCGAATTTTATTAGTAGAAAATGAAAAGAATCTTGCACGATTTGTGACTTTGGAACTGCAAAAGGAAGCATTTCTTTTGGATGTAGTTGAGACAGGCAGTCAAGGTTTGGCACTAGCTAGAGAAAAATGACTATGATCTATTTTTGCTTAATTATGACCTGCAGGATATGACCGCTAGTGAGTTTGCTAGGCAACTGAGTTTGTTCAAGCCGGCTTCAGTCATTATCGTCTTAGCCAGCCGTGAAGAGATCAAAGAACATGCAGATGAGATTCAGAGCTTTGTTGTTTCCTATACCGTCAAACCTTTTATTATCAGTGATTTGGTTGAGAAAGTATCCGATATTTTTCGAGGTCGGGACTTTATCGACCAGCATTGTAGCAAGCTAAAAACACCGACTGCTTACCGCAATCTACGAGTTGATTTGAAAAATCATATCGTCTATCGTGGAGAGGAAGTGATTGCCTTGACACGACGAGAATATGATCTATTGGTGACGCTGATGAGTAGTCCAAAAAGTCATGAGCCGCGAGCAACTTCTGGAGCGTGTCTGGAAGTATGAAGGTGCCACTGAGACTAATGTAGTAGATGTCTATATTCGTTACCTAAGGAGTAAGATTGACGTTGCTGGGCAGACCAGCTATATCAAAACTGTCCGTGGTATCGGCTATGCTATGCAGGAATAAAGAGAACAAACCCGCCCTCTGTCTCCAGAAGGGCGGGTTAATTTTTAGCGCAAATAATAAAATCCTAGAAGATTAAAATCCCTCTGCTTAGAGGATATGGCGCTCGAAAGCATTGTCAGAGATTCCTTGGCTGAGAATGAGTTTCGCCCATTCTTTGGCAGAAAAAAGGCTGTGATCCTTGTAATTACCGCAAGATTCGATAGTGGTGCCAGGGACATCCTCCCAAGTAGTTGTCTCAGCGATTTCTTCTAAGCAAGATTTGATGACTTTAGCAATTTCAGTAGCTGAGTGCTGTCCCCACATAATCATATGGAAGCCTGTGCGGCAACCGAAAGGCGAGCAGTCAATCATACCGTCAATTCGCTTGCGAATGAGCATAGCAAGTAAATGCTCGATGGTGTGCAGGCCAGCCGTCGGAATAGAGTCTTCATTTGGCTGCACCAAACGAATATCAAAGTTAGAGATAATATCTCCTTTAGGGGCCAGTTTCTTCGCCAATGAGGCGGACATGAGGGTGCTTTTACGATTGTATGGTCAAGCTCAAAACTTTCAACGATAACTTCTTTAGACATGGTTTCTCCTTTAAAAATCTAAAAATTGGAACCTGAAAATGAGATCAGGTTTCAAAAGCGACATTTCAAACACTTCCTTTTTGATTATAGCATATAAGAGTTAGGAAATAAAAATTTTATATATTAAATTCTTTTGATTTAGCGCCTTTTTCGCCCAATAATGAGGCAAAAATCAGGCTTCTTTTTCAAAAAAATTGATTTGTGAATTTCTGCTATTTTATGATAGAATAAAAAAAGGAATTTTTGAATTCAATAATTAAATAGATTTGGAGTAAAAACATGGGCTTATATACGATAGCTGCTTTTTGTTTTTGCTGCCATCATTGGTTTAGTGATTGGGTATGTAGGAATCGCGGTTAAGATGAAAGCATCTAAAGAAGCCGTGGAACTTACTCTTTTAAATGCTGAACAAGAAGCAACCAATTTACGCGGTCAGGCAGAACGCGAAGCGGATTTGATTGTCAAAGAAGCGATGCGCGAAACCAGTTCGCTTTAAAAAGAAGCACTTTTGGAGGCAAAAGAAGAAGCCAGAAAATATCGTGAAGAGGTTGATGCAGAACTTTAAGTCTGAGCGTCAGGAGTTAAAAACAAATTGAAAGCCGCTTGACAGAGCGTGCAAGTAGTCTTGACCGCAAAGATGATAATTTAACCAACAAGGAAAAGACTTTGGAGCATAAAGAACAAAGTCTGACTGATAAAGCTAAACACATTGATGCGCGTGAAGCACAAGTAGCTGAGCTAGAGAAGCAAAAAGAAGCTGAGCTTGAGCGGGTGGCGTCCTTGACTCAGACGGAAGCGCGTGAGATTATCTTGACCAAGACCGAGACAAGTTGTCCAAGGAGATTGCGACTCGTATTCGGGAAGCAGAGCAGGATATCAAAGAGCGTTCGGACAAGGTGGCCAAGGATATCTTGGTTCAAGCTATGCAGCGGATTGCTGGTGACTATGTGGCTGAACAGACCAATTCAACGGTTCATCTTCCTGATGACAGCATGAAGGGACGGATTATCGGACGTGAAGGTCGCAATATTCGAACCTTTGAAAGCTTGACAGGGATTGATGTTATCATTGATGATACGCCTGAAGTGGTTACTCTTTCAGGTTTCGATCCAGTTCGCCGTGAGATTGCTCGGATGACTATGGAGGCTCTTCTCAAGGATGGTCGGATCCATCCGGCTCGTATTGAGAATTGGTCGAAAAAGAATCGCTTAGAGATTGACAATCGTATTCGAGAGTATGGGTGAAGCCGCAGCTTATGAAATTGGAGCACCAAACTTGCATCCTGATTTGATGAAGATCATGGGTCGCTTGCAGTTCCGTACTTCTTACGGGCAAAATGTTCTCCGTCACTCGATTGAGGTTGCCAAACTGGCTGGAGTTATTGCTGGAGAGTTGGGTGAAAATGTTAACTTGGCTCGTCGTGCAGGTTTCCTCCATGATATTGGTAAGGCTATTGACCGAGAAGTAGAAGGCAGCCACGTAGAAATTGGAACTGAGTTAGCTCGCAAGTATAAGGAGCATCCAGTTGTTATCAATACAATTGCTAGCCACCACGGAGATGTGGAACCTGAGAGTGTCATGCAGTCATCGTTGCAGCAGCGGATGCCCTAAGTGCAGCTCGTCCAGGAGCTCGCAGTGAATCTCTGGAAAAGTTACATCAAGCGATTGCAAGATTTGGAAGAAATTGCGAATAGCTTTGAAGGGGTTAAGACAAGCTTTTGCCCTTCAGGCAGGCCGTGAAATCCGAATCATGGTCAGTCCAGAGAAAATCAAGGACGATAAGATTACAATCTTAGCGCATGATGTGCGTGAAAAAGATTGAAAACAACTTGGAATATCCAGGAAATATTAAGGTCACAGTTATTCGCGAAATGCGAGCAGTTGATTATGCTAAATAAAGTACTAGGACGTTGTCCTAGTCTTTTTTTGAAAAAGATGATGAAACGAATAAAGAAAGGAGACGTAATGGTAGAAATTATCGACAATGATTTATATGCTCAAAATGCGAGAAATTGCCAATTAAGCGGAGACCAAAAAGCAAGAAGCAGATAATGTGGGCGCAAAAATAGAGCGATTAGAGGCTGCAAAGAAAATTTTAGACGAACAGCTCGTTCTACTAAATAAGAGTATCGATGATGCAGAAAAAGTTTTTAATAGTCCTGCAGGTGATATCTCTGTTGATAGTTCTTGGAAAGGAGATTTGAAAAAGCAATGTAAATTTCATTTTGAGCGTGGCGTTACAAATCTAACCGACATGGAAAATAATTATCAGGATACCTTGAAAAATATCAATGGTGAATTAGTGAAATTGAAAGCCTCTCAGTTAGATTTATTGGGAGCGGCGCAGAGTTTTTTGGGATCAAGCTCAGTCTTGGTGGAATTCCATTCAATAGAAGGAGGAAATATGTCTCAAGATAAAGTAGGTGTACAACCCGAAGAATGGTCTAGTGTTGTCAGTAATGCTAAGAAAAGTGTTCATGGGCTAGTAGCTTTGTCAAAAAGAAGTTAGCTCGACAACTCTTTCTCGTTTTAAAAATTTAATACAATTCAAGATACTTGGAACTCAGCCTTGACTGCTTATAAAACGTATGGAGAAGCAAGGGCAGATATGATGGCTAAGATGGGTGAGAAAATCATTGAGGATGATGCTGTCTATGCTAGTCAAATTGATAAGAATAAGAATTATGTGAGGTTTAATTAATGGCAGATACTCAAGAGTTGGAGGACTTTCGCACAGTCTTGTCTACGTGGCCGGATACTGATTTCGAAATAACAGATACTATTGTCAAATTCGGAGATTTTCTGGGGAGCACGACCCCTTTGATGAGAGAATTATACAAGTTAATCAAGCTGAAAAGGATCTCAGTACGAATACAATTCTTTTCTTGGAACGACTATTCTTTTTACCCGTACTCAGAACGGTCAGATTACCTTCTCTTTTAACGGGGAAGAGCAGGTGTGGTCGGAAGATACATTTTTTCTATTTTTGGCTATTCTAGATGTCTATTTTGGAAAGATTTATCCGATTGGTTCAGTTGTTGAGCTTGATTTGGATTTGCTGAACAGTGAGCTTAAGGAAAATGTTTTCTGAGGAGCCAGGAGCGTTGGTCATGCTGACTGGACGCAAGGCACCGTTAGCAGAAGGTTTTGACCCTTATGTGATCGATTATTTTGGCCGAGTATGGCCATTTGGTGAAAGTTGCTGCTTTTCCGCCTGTATTTGTTAGCAACATGATGATTAAGAATGTTGTTCATTTTGGCTATGAAAATGAATGGGAGGAAAGAATTTCAGAAGAAGTCATTCGCCAGACTTATATCAAAAGCCACCAGTTGTCAACAGCCTTTATGACTAGGGTAGATCAGTTGGCTTATTTAGCCTTTTTGAATGAGAAGTTAGTAGAGAAGGAGGGATTAGATGAGTGATGAATTTCATGTTGATATAGCAGAGCTATACGATGTTTTTAAGGAAATCCAATCGCAATCTAAAAAATTAATTAGCAGTTTGGAAGCTGCTAAAAGCTCTTATAATTCTGTGATCACTTCTAATTCCATGTATGGTAATGTGGGGCAAGCGATCGCCGGCGAGATTAATAGTTCGCATAATATGTTGCTAATGCAGCTAAAGGATCTTCTATACAGTCTGCAAAGTGACTTTGCTAAGGAAGTGGAGAGTTTTCAATCAGCGACTGGTGAGAAGTCGAGTACTGCTGTACTGAATCAAGGTATTTTGAAGACTACAGGAGACTATTTTGATACGCTAAAAGGTGAGATTGACCAAATTCGGAAAACAATCAACAGCGCGACAGATAGTGTCAATGATTTAATTTCTGTAACCAGTGATGCTCGGAACTATGAGTATTTTGGAGGCAATCTCTCGAATGCTAAGGAAGTGATAACGACTACGATAGAAAAAGTCTCGACTTGGGATGGCCAAGGCACCGCATTGGCAACGGAGACTAGTCTCCAATATCTGCAAGAATTGCTGGGTCAACTGCAGCAGACAAATGAGCTAGACTATAGCGATCCTATTATCAGCCAAGTAGTGAACAATCTTTCCCCAATGGCGGATAAGGTCAAGGAGATAGATGATCAGATAGATGAGAGTGTCCAGAAAGCCGAGCTAGAGGCACAAAAAACCAAGGAATTGGAAGACAAGGAAAAGGAGAGGATAGAAAAGGATTGGCGCCTTCATCATCCATTTCAGGCCACGTTGCGAGATTGGCGTAAAGGCCTTTCTGATAGTTTAGACGGAATGACTAAAATGGATGAAGGATGATCCGAACTGGGCCTACATCAAAGGTTTTGGGGATGCATCCTTTGGCATTTTAGGTGATGCAACATTTGGAGCTGTAGAATTTGGTGTTGATCTTGCCCAATACACCCACGAGGGTCTGACGTTTGGTTATAATTCTCTCATGGGGAAAGAAACTCCGCAGTGGATGAAGGATGATCTAGAAGGTGGGAAGAATGCTCTTGGCGAAGCCTTACTAAATACGCTTGGGACTGCTTATGGATTAGTCACAATGATTCCAGAAGTGAATGATTTGATTAATGCCTTAGACGACAGTACTCGCGATGGCAGTCTCATGGGGTCGATTCTACATGATGCCCGTCATGCCAAAGATTTGAAAACAGCAACCGATTCGTGATAAAAATTAAGTTGGTTGGACAGTTTTTCAGGGTTACGAAAGTGGACAGGCTGCGGGAGAAATCATCAGTGAGATCGTTTCATTTATTGGTCCTACAAAGTTAGCCAAGCTAGCCGGCAAGAGCAAGCTGGTAAGCCGATTGTCACAGGGTGCCCAAGATTGAAAAAGGGTCTATCTTATATAAAACAAGCTCGTACGATGTTGTCTGACAACTATCTGAGCACACTAGCACGGGAGAGCTATGGTGCGACCAAGGACTTCTTTAGAGGTCGTTTGGGGAATCTTTGGGATGACTTTAGTCTCAAGAAGTTATCCCCTGTGGGGTTGGATGACTTCCGTTATGGAGAGGACATTGGCAAGCATACCGCTCGACTTTACCAGAGTACGGGTGAGAGTGCGGAGTTTTCAGCGTATACGCCAGAAACTCTATGGCGAGCAAGCGAGCAGAGCGGTCGGAAGGTCGGCCGAGAGTTCAGCAAGGAAGCTAGTGAGCAGTTGGCTAAGCATGGCGATGATGTAGCTAAAGGTGCGAAAGAAGCTGCAGAACAAACTGGCAAGAAAGTTGGCAAGGAATTCAGCAAAGAAGCCAGTGAGCAGTTAGCTAAGCATGACGATGAAGTGGCTAAAGGTGCAAAAGAAGCTGCAGAACAAACTGGCAAGAAAGTTGGCAAGGAATTCAGCAAAGAAGCCAGTGAGCAGTTAGCTAAGCATAGTGATGATGTAGCTAAAAGGTGCGAAAAGAAGCTGCAGAGCAAGCAGGCAAGAAAGCTCGCCAAGAGTTCAGCAAAGAAGCCAGTGAGCAGTTAGCTAAGCATAGTGATGATGTAGCTAAAGGTGCGAAAGAAGCTGCAGAGCAAGCAGGCAAGAAAGCTCGCCAAGAGTTCAGCAAAAGAAGCCAGCGAGCAGTTAGCTAAGCATAGCGATGAAGTAGCTAGAAATGTTGCAGAAACAGGGAAACGAGCAGCCGATAATTTTGCTGATGATATTGGGGGAGAAATTCCCGCTTGGATGAGGTTTCTGTTGAATTTAAGTATAAAGATAAATTTAATAAGAAGGAATTTTCTCGTCAATTAAAAAGGTCAACAAGATGGGTTGAATGATTTGACTGTTCAGGAATACTTTTGATAATCGTGAGCGCTACTTGAAGGAAGGGCGTTCTAAAGAAGCTAGGAAAGCTCAGAAAGCAGCTAGAAAAAGCGCTTCAGGAAAAAATTGATAAATTAATGGATTCAGGGATGAGCCGTAAGGAAGCTAAAGAAGGGGCTAAAGAATGGATGAAAGAACAGGCGGCTCTTCATAATCCTGACCAAATTGCCGGTGGAGATCCAACAAAAATTTCAGGTATGGGTGACCGTCGTGTCAATTCTTCACTGGGTTCTCAGTGGAAAACGCGAATTGATGCTATGGACGAACAAATAAGGAAACTGGCTGAAGGCCCTCTCCGGAAGAATTAAGAAATACGTATCTCAATATAAAATTAACCTATTAATTAGAAACCAAATTGGAGGAAAACATGCTAGAAAACTTTATAAAAGTGGCAGATATGCCCCAAGAAGTTATTGAAAAATACAAGGATCAAGTTCCAGCTGAGTTAGTTCAAATTTGGCAGGAAGATGGTCTGGGAACCTTTTTAGATGGTTATCTAAAAAGTCATTAATCCAGATGACTATCTTGAACTTCTCCAAGATAGTTATTTCAGAGGAGATGTCGCTTTTCCTATGTTCGTAACAGCATTTTGGAGATGTTATTACTTGGGAGGAGAATGCCTATGTGGGAATTGTCCAATATAATATTCAAGATTTAGATATTATGATTAAGCGTATGGACCGTTTCATAGAGTATGTTGATGATGAAGATTTCAAAGACGATTATTTCGATATTCCACTCTACAAAAAAGCTGTTGCCAAATATGGTCAATTAGCCTACGATGAATGTTTCGGTTTTGTACCGCTCCTGGCTTTAGGAGGCTTTAAAGATGTAGATCACATGGATAAAGGTAAAAGTCTTGGAGCACATTTACCTCATGTACCAACTTACAGGCGGAGTGATGGATGATTGATAGTAAAGAACCACCCTCGAGGTGGTTTTCTTGTGGTTTGATAAAAGCCTGTACATGTGGTTTATGGTATACTAGGGATTATAATGAAACATGCTAGAATCCAAATCGGAGAATAAAATGGAAAAAGAAATGAATGATAAAATTGCGTTTTTAAATAAATACACGTTATCGTCTGAGAAAAAAAGTAGAGTTTATAACCGATAAATCTACCATTTTGAATGCTCCTATTCCAGAATATTGGAAAAAGGCATTTGTAACTGAGGGATATGAAAGAAAAGGAAATCAATTATCCTCTCAGAATGGAAAAATATGATGCGCAAGAATTAAGGAATACCATTCTTTATTTGCAAACTTATTTAACTGATATTGAGTTGATGAAAATCGGAGATGAATATTCTGTTTTATATACTATTCTTGGTTTCAAAAACTAAAATGGAATTTTTCTATGAGGGGAAAAATTCAGTAACTGAACAAGAATTTAAGGAAAAGATAAAGTATCCGATAGAAAAAAATTGATAATAGTATTATTGATTTCTATACGAAAATTCATAATGGTTTTTATGATTTTACTAGTAAGAGTATGGGATTGGATGCTTTGAAAGTTATTGATCCAGTTTCTGATTTTTGAGTGGGAGTATGAAGACCAATTGGATATGGATTTGACCTCTTGCTATAACTTTTTCAGTAACGGAATGGGGACCTATGTGGTACTTGATTTAAACCAAAAATCTGGAGACAGGAGCTTATCTTTGGTCCACCAAAGAGCTTCCCCAAGGAAACTTAAATTTTTGGGATATCATTGATGAATGGATTATCATTGGACTGGATTTTTAAGTTTTTGAATTAAAAATTGAATGATCAAACGAAGCAACCTGATTATCTTTGTTAGGTTGTTTTTGAAAAACTCTGAAGGTCTGACTGAGACCGGAGCTAGTCAGAGGGCTGTAAGTGAGTTCAGCAAAGAAGCTAGTGAGCAGTTGGCTAAGCATAGTGATGAAGTAGCTAAGGGTGCGAAAGAAGCTGCAGAACAAGCTGGCAAGAAAGTTGGCAAGGAGTTCAGCAAGGAAGCTAGTGAACAACTATCTAAGCATGGCAATGATGTAGCAGATGCGGTCAAGGTGGTGGATAAGACCACGGATACGGCAAAAGATGTAGCTAGAAGTGATGATGTTATTTCTAAAAATATACAAGCTTCTGAATTAACTATGACGGAAACAGTCAAAAATCATGCAAATGATGTTATTAAACGTGGCAAATACATAGGTGATAAAGCTGAGGCCATTCGTTGATAATGCTGGGACAGATTTAATTATTCAAGAAATTATCTATGGTGGAATCCTGTAAAAAGATAAGTACTTACCAAAATGGTTTGCGTTGGGAAGTGGAGGGTACATTTAATGGAAGAAGCAGTGGTATATGGAATTAGTTGTTGATTTAGATACAAACCAAGTTGTACACTTTAACTTTACTAATAGGTAGGAAAATATGTTTAAAAATAATAAAAAGAGTATAATCAGCAAGAGGAGTTAATATAAAAAACAGATACAAAAGGAATTAATAGCTACGCCAACAATAAATAGCGATATTACTTTTTAGTTTTATATATTTATTTTTAGGTTTTTAATTCAGAAAATATGGAATCCACTCAATTTTTGGGGTTATCATAACGACTTTTCTTGGATTAAAAGAAGTTTGGCGTCTCCTAAATCTGATAAAGGTGTTATTATTATTACAGATAATGACATTAATGGGGAGATAGTTTACGCATTGACCATGCTTACAATTGGGAAACATATTATGATGAGCAATCAGGTTGGCTTAAAAATTGGCTCTGAAATTTTTGAGTGAAGATCTTAGCTATGTTGAATTTTTCAGAAATACTATTGCTGGTATTGATAGGTGCGGTAATATTCAAGAATTTTTGGCTAAAACCTAAATTTAAATGATATCAAACTAATTAGTCTTTCCAAGAATATGGATTTTCTTGATACGAATAATTGGTCTTCAATTACAGATTGGTTGACTGATTTGTATTGGATAGAGGCAGGCAGCTATACTTTTATTTTTCAAAGATTATGATGATTAATGATGATGAGAATAGTAAACCTTTAAATGGTGGAGAGCTTCTTCATGATGGAAATAAGTATGAGGAGTATCAAGTGGGATGTAAAGAGTTATTATAGGCGAGGGTAGATCCACTTGGTATACTCGAAAATCACTGTCACTCTTTCATAAGAATAAAATAAAGGGTAATATAATGTCAAAAATTTAATAACAGAATATTTAGAAAGATAGAAGAAATTTATAGCGTTTATTTGCCTGACGAATTTAAAAAGTTTATGGAAATATGGAGGAACTTCCTGAAAACTGGTATGATTGGAGTGATTTTTCACCTCAGAATGTTAAGATGTTGAGTAATTATATACAAGTAATAAAAGAAAATATAGCAGAAGAAATAGAATATGTTGATTGGAGCGATAATTGGGGAGAAGTTCCAAGCAATTTAGAACTTACAAAAGGAGAAATACTAAGTCGTTTAATGAATTCCCCAACATTATTGCCCATTTTTGGTCATAGGTATATTGCATCATGTAATACTCAATTTCGCCTGTATTTTCAATTGTTGGTTCAGATATCATTTATTATTCAAAAGCCTAACTGATTATTTTCATGGAATCACAGTAAGCAGAGAGACAAATCTATCTAATTTACCCCAAATTCCTTTTTGGTCCGATATTGCACAGTAAATGAAGATGTTTTTCCTGTGATTCTAGAAGATTGATTTAGCATGAAGAATTTAGGGTAAGATTGATTTCTTTACCCTTTTTATATTATAATTTGTTAACAAGTACAATCATAATTTTGAACAAAAAAATATTTTGAATATTTTATAAAACAGGGATTGATCCGATTACGCGTGCGGAGGCCAGTCGCTTAGAAGCAGGGTTTATGGCTCGCCTTAGATATGTTCCCCAACATATCGAGTAAGTTAGGAAAAAAATCGCAAAGAAGAGTTTATAGATGATGTAAAAAATTTTTATTTGATAAATATGTACAATATTTTGAGGAAGACGAAAGTATTCAAGATGGCTACATCGATACCCTGGCCCTCTATTTATTAGAAGGCCGAGTAGAAAACTTCCGTTCCCATCTAAAGTATCTCAATATGATTGGGAATGATGCAGATAGTGTCATTGAAGCACAGAAGTTCTGGTACTATGCCCACTCTGAGGCATCTTGGTACGGCACACATAAGATAGAGGATGCCTATTATGGTTACTGGAGTTTTGATACCGCTGCCCTTTGCAAGATGCGTGGTATCTATGATGAACGTCTCAAAGATTTGGATTTCTTCCCATACGACCTATTGGTTCAGAACGATAAATAATATAAGTTGACCGCCCTTTTTGGGCGGTTTTTAACTAGGGAAAGCTTGGAAGGTATGCTTTATGGTATACTAGAGATACAGGAAAGTTGATGATAAATCAAGTTGAAGGTGAAGATGGATAAAATGGTAAATGAAAAGATTGCGTTTTTAAATAAATACACGCTATCGCCTGAGAAAAAAGTGGAGTTTATAACCGATGAATCCACTATTTTGAATACTCCCATTCCAGAATATTGGAAGGATGTTTTTCTAACGGATGATTTAGACGATAGAAAAGCAGTTATTCTAGGAGTTTTGGGGAAATATCTTGCAGAGGAATTGAGCAATACGATTCTTTATCTACAAACATATTTGACTGATATTGAGTTGATGAAAATCGGCGATGAATACTCTATTTTATATACTATTCTTAGTTACAAGACTCAAAAAACAGTTTTTCTATGAAGGGAAAAATCCACTGCCAGAATCAGAATTTAGTGAGAAATTTGACTGTCCGATTGAAAAATATAGATAAAACGATTGTGAGACTTTTACACAAAAAGTTCATAATGGCTTTTTACTACTACCCTAGTAAAAACAATGGGCTTGGATAACACTGAAAATATTGATTCCATGGCTGATTTTGAATGGGAGTATGGAGACCAGTTGGAGATGGATTTTAACATCTTGTTATAATTTTTCAGTAACAGGATGGGGACCTATGTGGTACTTGATTTAAACCAAAATCTGGAGACAGGAGCTTATCTTTGGTCCACCAAAGAGCTTCCCAAAGGAAACTTAAATTTTTGGGATATCATCGATGAATGGATTATCATTGGACTGGATTTTTAAAAGAATCGTCAATAAGGTTAAGAATGGACAAAGATTTGCTAGCTGCAATTTAGCGAGTTAGAAAGAGAATAATATGGAAAAACAAATTAATGAGAAGATTATCGAAATCGTGCATCAAGCCAACGATATGATTCCAGTCGAGTGGGATGACTTGTATATTGTAATCGAGATGGACAAGACCTATAGTGGGGAAGCCTATTTCTATTTTAAATACAAAAATCAATATCATTACCATCTGGAAATGTCAGAAGATTTTGGTCTATCTATGGTAGAAGTTCTAAACGAGAATACAGTTTTATTTGAAAAATCTGAAGATCTGAAAAGAGTGTTTATTGAAAATGACTTAGCAGATTGGTATATTTGTATCATCCATTTAGATGATAACAACAAGCTTTCAGTCGACTATGACTATGCTCCATGGTTGAAAAGTAATTTTGGACCAACTGCTCGAATGAACTTTTTCAGATATCAATTTCTTGGCTTTGAACCAAGAAACGAAAAAGAACTAGGACAGTTCAAGGCCATGGAAGCCTTCCAGCAGGAACATAATGGAAAATAGTTTGCTTGGATAAAAGACCACCTTAAGGTGGTCTTTTATGGTTTAATCAAACCTTATATATTGTTTGTGGCATACTAGAACCATAATGAAGCGTGAAAAAGGAAATCAGTAGCAAGCCCAATCGGAGGATAACATGGAAAAATAAATTAATGAGAAATTATGTATCAATTAAATGATATGATTTGTATATTATATATTCGAGATAACAAAATAGGCTCCATAATTCCTACAGTGTTTTTATTCACTACAGAAATTATAGAGCTTTTTGTTTTTGAACTCGATGATAAAGCCTGAGTATTACATTATAGCTATTTTCCTGCTATCTATTAGACCAGGTTCTTGGTAGGAATAGAAGCAGAATTGGATAGATCTCTAAACGTCCTGCAATCATGGCAAGAGAGAGGAGGAATTTAGAAAATGGGCTATAGATAGAGAAAGTCTCGGTTGTCCCAATCATTGGTCCGATATTATTGAAACAGCTGATGACAGCACTGGTAACAGTCATTAGATTGTTATTGTCCAGACTGATGATGAAAATCAAAGCTGCGATAATCAAAATATAAACTGCCAAATATTTAAGAACCTTGTGTTGGGTATCTTTATCCAAAACAGCACCGTTGATATGCATGGTTAGAACGCGGTTTGGCGAAAGCGTGGAAAGGATTTGGTTTTTAGCGATGCGACCGATGATAATGGCACGGATCACTTTGAAACCGCCAGCGGTGGAGCCAGCAGAACCACCTAGGCACATGAGCAGCAGCAAGAATGACTTGTGAGGAAGAGGGGCCCACTGTACGGTATCTCCATAGCCGAATCCTGTCGTAGTAATGATGTTGGAAACTTGGAAAAATGAAATTTCTAAGCTTTTAGCAAATTCCCCGTAAATATGGAGAACATTGAAGCTAATCAAAATAGTGGCAGTGAGGACAATCCAGAGATATCCTTTCAACTCCTCGTCATGAAAACAGGCTTTAAATCTTCGAATCAAGAGATAATAGTAGAGATTGAAGTTCACCCCAAAGGTCAGAACGCCAAAGCTGACAAGGTAGGTGATTAGAGAACTGTTGTAGTGGGCGATTCCGTCGTTAAAGACAGTGAAGCCTCCTGTACCAGCCGTTCCCATTGCGATGACGATACTATCAAAGAGTGGCATGCCGGCGAGGAAATAAAGAAAGGCAAAAAGGGCAAAGAGCGCTAGACAGATAATATAAAGAATCTGGGCAGTGTTTCTTAATTTCGACACAACCTTGCCAAAAACTGGTCCAGGAACTTCCGCTTTCATGACCTCTAAGTGGCCATTTTTAGCATTATCCATGATAGCCAAGGCAAAGACCAGCACCCCCATTCCTCCAATCAAGTGGGTAAAACTACGCCAAAAGAGGAGGGAGTGGGAAAGGACAGATACATCATTTAAAATCGTAGCACCAGTAGTGGTAAAGCCAGAGCTGACTTCAAAGAAAGCATCAATTAGATTAGGAATCTGGCCAGAAAGACAAAAGGCAGAGCGCCAAGAAGGACCAGAGAATCCAGCAAAGGGCAACAATCAGTACCCCTTCCTTGGTGTAAATGTGGGCATCCTTAGGCTTAAAGGCTGAACCTAATCCACCCAAAATCACTAAAATAATCATTGTCGCGCCGATCGAAAGGAAGACTTCAAGATCTTCACGGTAGATCAGGGCAACGATTGTTGGAACCAACAAGAGGGCTGCTTCTATGAGCAGGAGTTTAGAGAGGAGAAAGCGAATCATAGGTCTATTCATGGGGCTACCTCTCTAACAAATCGTAAATCTTGTCGATGTTTTTGAATCAAGGTTGTCACGATGATTTTATCCCCGACTTCCAAATAGTCGTCTCCACTTGGGAAGATGGCTACGCCTTGACGAATGATAGCAGCAATCAGTACCCCGCTCCTCAACTTTAGCTGAGAGAGAGGCTGTTCGATCATTTTATTTCCTTCGTTGATCTGGAATTGGAGAGTTTCAATCTGGCCATTTGCTACATGGTGCAAGGCTTCTAGGCTGGAGAGTGCGCGTTATTCCGTCCGCGGATAAAGTGCATAATGGTATCAACCGCAATCCCTTTTGGCGTGACAATGCTTGCGAAGTCTTGATTGTCAATAATCTCGAGGAGACTTGTCCGATTGATCTTGGTAATGTTTTTGAACGCCAAGATTATTGAGGAACATGGAGGTGATGATATTCTCTTCATCGACGCCTGTCAGAGTAGCTATTGCATCGTAATGTGCAGCTCTTTCCTCGAAATAGAATATCTTTTGGCTGTACCGTCTCCATTGACCACGTAGAGCTCAGGGAATTCTTGGCTGAAGAACTCTGCCCGCTGGCGATTGATCTCGACGACCTTGAGCTCAATCTTGCTATTTTTGAGAATATTTAATAAATAATAGGCAATCTTACCTGCCCCGATAATCATGAGGGCTCTTGATGACTCTTGGTCGGATTTTATTGTGGAAGCGGACAATTTCTGAACGATTTCCAGTTAGGAAAGATTTTTATCAGATGGCTGCAAGGTGAAATCACCATCTGGAATGCTGAGTTTGCCTTCTCTCTCGATAGCACAGATAATAACGTGAAATGCTTCCTAAATTGCGAGAGATTCATTTGGCAGAGATGACTTTCTGGCTTGATTTTAAAACTCCATCAAGGTTACTCGGCCATTGGCAAAATGCTCCAATGACAGAGCATTAGGAAAATCAATAATATTGGCAATATAACGAGCAGCTAAGAGTTCAGGATTGACCATCAGAGAGAAGCCTAGAATATTTTCTTTAAAATAGGCATTAGAATATTCAGGATTTCTCACGCGGACAATGGTTTCTTTAGCCCCCATTTTCTTTGCGAGAACGGCTGAAACCATGTTGACCTCATCTTGCTCAGTCATGGCAATAAAAGATATCGCAGTGGGCAACATCTGCCTGCTCCAAGATTTTAAAAATTCGCACCATTTCCAACGATGCCCATAATATCGTAACGTTTTTGTAATATGATTTAGAACAGCTTCATTTTTGTTCAATTAAAACGACATCATGCTTTTCAGCAACGAGCGAGCGACAAAGGGCGGCTCCGACCTTCCCGCTTCCGACGACGATAATTTTCATATTATTCCTCCCGAATATGTATCTATCATACCTTTTTTTATATAAAATTTCACTCTATAAATCTCAATAAAGTCGTTTTTACAGAATAGTAAGCTGTTTCAAAAAGAAATCTATAAAAAAATCTCACTTTTTGAGGTCATTTTTATTGACTTGTCGGAAGAAAATGATATACTAAGAAAGTACCCTCATTGATTTACATCAAACCTGTTGTGATGTAAGTTAATGATGCCTTAACCACGCTGTTTGCTAGAGCTTGACTCCGGGCAGTGTGGCTATTTTTATTCTAATGAAAATCAGGAAAAATTATGTCTCAGCAAAAATCACATCGTCCTTTTGAACCACAAATTCCACAGAATACAGGCAATATTGCTCGTACTTGTGCAGCGACCAACTCTCCCCTCCATATCATCAAGCCCATGGGCTTTCCTATTGACGACCGTAAGATGAAGCGGGCTGGACTGGATTATTGGGATAAGCTGGATATTAGCTTCTATGAGAGTCTGGATGACTTTATGAAAGCGGATGGACGGACGGCTCTATCTGATATCCAAGTTTGCCGAGAAGGTCTACTCGGAGGAGAATTTCGCAGCAGAAGGGCCGTATTATTTCATGTTTGGTCGTGAAGATAAGGGGCTTGCCAGAGGACTTTATGCGCCAGCATCCAGAAAAGGCCTTACGCATTCCCATGAATGACCAGCATGTCCGCAGCTTAAATGTATCTAATACGGTCTGCATGATCGTCTACGAAGCCCTACGCCAACAGAACTTTGCAGGACTGGACTTGGTGCATGAATACAGAAGCGGATAAGTTGAAATAAAAGAAAAAAATAGTTGAATTGAAATAATATTTATTACATCAATCAAAAAGCTTGCTCTGGCAGGCTTTTTGTTATGATAAGAGTGTCTTCAGGGCAGGGTGTGATTCCCGACCGGCGGTAAATTTGACTAGCTATTTTAGCTTTCTCGTCGTTGTCTTGTCTCGATATACTTTAAGTATGATCTTTCGACTGCGACGCCTAGATAAATCTAAAATATCTTAGCCAAATAAGTCCGCGAGCGCAAAGCTGATGTGGTGCGATTCCACAACCGACAGTATAGTCTGGATGGGAGAAGACGAAAGGCGTTATTGCCTGGCCGGTTGGTCGTTTTAATTTTATTTTAAGGGGTATTTTTATATACTCTTATAAATTCTGAAAAAAGGATTTTTCGGGCCTTGTGTTAGCAGCCTTCCAGCTTCTCTAATTTTTTTATAAATTGGAGGAACCTGTTATGACAAATACGCGCAAAATGGCGATAGTAGCGGCTCTATCTGCACTATCTTTCCTGCTCATGTTCTATCAAATCCCTTTGGTAGCTGAGTTTCTAAAATTGGATTTTTCGATTATTCCGATTTTATTAGCCTTGGTTCTCTTGGATTTTAAGAGTTCTGTAGCAGTTTTGCTCATCCGCTCTGTTTTAAAATTGTCCTTAAATGGTCATGGAGTGGAAACTTTGATCGGTTTTGCCGATTAATATTGTGGCGATTCTGGTCTATGTCATCTTCTTTGCTCTTTTCTGGGAAAAGAAGAGATTTGATGAGCTATCTGCTTGCATCATTCCTAGGATTCTTTCCTTGACTGCAAGTATGCTGGCGCTGAATGCTTTTTATGCCATTCCGCTTTATGCTCGCTTTGCAAACTTTGATATCGGTCAGATGATTGGTGTAAAGTAAGTATCTGCTGACCATGATTGTTCCCTTTAACCTATTAGAAGGAGTGATCTGGGCGGTGGCTTTCTGGCTGAGTTTACACGCTTTTGACGCCCGTTCTAAAACGCTATGAAAAATAAACAATCTTATCTAACAAAGGGCTCTTTTGCCCTTTTTACTTTTCGTCATACTAGGCTACATGGTCAAGTTTTTATCCAGAGCAGCTGGTTGCCTTTGATAGCCTGATTCAGACCTGGCTGCGGGGAGACTTGCCTGCAGCTTTGACGACATTTTTTTCAAACTAGTGACCAGTGTGATTGATCCGATGGGGATTATCGTCTGGGTTTCAGCTCTTGTCCTGTTTTTTTCCTGTATAAAAAAATGGAAGCTGGAAGCTGCCTTGCTGGTGGGAAATCTGGTTTTTACATGGGATTTTGATTAAGCTGATTAAACTCGTTTACCAAAGAAGTCAGTCTGTATTTCGCATTTGGTCGAAGAGGGAGGCTATTCTTTCCCGAGCGGACATTCCATGGCGACAGCTATTGTGGTGGGGACTTTGATCATTATCGTCCAGCAACGGATGCAAAATCAACAAATTAAGCGTCTGGTACAGGGCTTGCTCCTGCTCTTTATCTTGACCATTATGGCATCCAGAGTCTATCTGGGTGTGCACTACCCTACGGATGTGATCGGAGGAGCCTTGATGGGCTTTGCCATTCTCAATATCGAATTTCCCTTTTATGACAAGCTGCGCTTTCAATGGCGCTTCAAGGGAAAGCAGAAATAAATAGAGATGAGAAGAGGCTGGGACAAAAGTCCTAGCCTCTCAATTGTATGTTGGATTGTCGAGCAAGACGCAGTGATTGAGTGGGCTCTACTAGGCTGATTTCATCAGCTTTTACAGTCCTACTCAACTGTGCGGAGGTGAGACGACGAAATCGAATTCTAACGAATTACCGATTTCTGTCCCACTCTCTTTTGTCTTGACAAAGGAGGCCTCTTTCTTTAAGATAGGAGCAAGTGAGATGAGGGGGATTATCTGTTTTTGAATGCTGAAATCATCAAGTCGGTTTTAGTTCTTGTGGATGAGATTCCTGCTGGGCGCGTGGCAACCTATGGCCAGATTGCTCGTTTGATTGGACGGCCTAAAAACGCCCGCTTGGTGGGGAAGATTCTTAGTCAGTCGGAGCATTATGGCGGCAAGCATCCTTGCCATCGGGTAGTCAGTGCGGCAGGGGCGTCTCGCACCAGGCTGGGAAGACCAAGCACACTTGCTCTGGGCGGAAGGAGTGGACTTGAAGGCCAATGGCTGTGTGGACCTCAAGTATTATCAATGGGAGGCATGATTTTCTTCTTTCTTGATGAAAGGGGAAATTTTTTTGTTTCTAGGCTCCTTTTTGTGGTAGAATGGAAGGTATGAAATCTTACAATTCTTTGAATGATTATTATCGAAAACTTTTTGGAGAAAAGACTTTTAAAGTGCCCATCGATGCGGGCTTTGACTGTCCCAATCGGGATGGTACGGTAGCGCATGGAGGCTGTACTTTCTGTACTGTTTCGGGTTCTGGTGATGCCATCGTGGCGCCTGATGCGCCCATTCGGGAGCAGTTCTATAAGGAAATTGACTTTATGCACCGCAAGTGGCCAGATGTTCGCAAGTATCTGGTCTATTTCCAGAACTTCACTAATACTCATGAGAAGCTTGAAGTAATCCGTGAGCGGTATGAGCAAGCCATTAACGAGCCAGGCGTTGTTGGACTTAATATCGGGACTCGGCCCGACTGTTTGCCCGACGAGACTATTGCCTACTTGGCTGATCTGTCTGAGCGCATGCATGTGACCGTGGAGCTGGGCCTTCAGACTACCTACGAGGAGACCTCAGACCTCATCAACCGCGCCCATTCTTATGAGCTTTATGTGGAAACGGTCCAGCGAGTTCGTAAGCTGGCTCCCAAGGCGGAGATTGTCTCTCACTTGATCAATGGCCTACCGGGAGAGACCCATGAGATGATGCTGGAGAATGTCCGCCGCTGTGTGACGGACAATGACATTCAAGGAATCAAGCTCCACTTGCTTCACCTGATGACTAATACTCGTATGCAGCGGGATTATCACGAAGGGCGGCTGCAGCTGCTCAGTCAGGAGGAATATGTCTCCATTGTCTGCGACCAGCTGGAGATTATCCCTGAGCATATCGTTATCCACCGTATCACAGGCGATGCCCCGCGAGATATGTTGATTGGCCCTATGTGGAGTCTCAATAAATGGGAAGTTCTCAACGCCATCGAGGCAGAAATGCGTCGTCGTGGCAGCAAGCAAGGCTGTAAAGCAAAGGAGCAGAAATTCGTATGTTAAGACCCTTACAGATGGCCCATGCCTTTTTGGCAGAAGTCGTGACCAAGGAAGATATCGTGGTGGATGCTACGATGGGCAATGGGCATGACACCCTTTTTCTAGCTCAGTTGGCCAAGCAAGTCTATGCTTTTGACATTCAGCAGCAGGCTGTGGAAAAGACACGCCAGCGCTTGGCAGAAGCTGGCTTGGACAATGCCCAGCTAATCTTGGCAGGTCATGAGACTCTGGACCGATACACAGACCATTTCAAGGCCGCTATTTTTAATCTTGGCTACCTGCCTTCGGCGGACAAGTCTGTCATTACCCGACCCGATACGACGCTGGAAGCTCTAGAAAAGGTCTGCCGAGGCTTAGAAAAAGGTGGCCGTGCAGCTATCATGATTTACTACGGGCATGAAGGTGGCGAAGTTGAAAAAAAGATGCGGTGCTAGACTTCGTCGGTCAGCTGCCCCAGCAGGATTTCACCGTTGCCCTCTATAAGACCATCAATCAGATTAACAACCCGCCTTTTTGGTTATGATTGAGAAATTAAAAAGGAAAAATAAGGATTCCAAGATTGCTAAAAACTTTCTAAGGAATCATTTGGAGAAAAATGGATAAACAATATTTGCATGAAAAAAATTAGCTGGTTTACGAAACAAATACGTCGAGTCTGCCAATGAAGAAACGAATGCTGGCTTTTTGGACGAGGCCAAAATGAATAAAAATGCTGCGAATCAAGAAAAAAATTGGTGAATCTAGAGATGGAGCGTTGCCAAAAAGATGATTGAGCACCGCGACCTATCCAAAATTGATCAAAAGATTTCAGCGCAAAAAGAATTGTTTAAAGAGTGCTGCCAGCAGAGATAAAGGAGGTTCAAAGTGGAAATCCTTCTCTACACGATTGTTTTTGCTCTTATTGGTTGTATCGAATGTGACCAACCGCTTGCTGCCCCAGCTTCCTCTACCTCTAGTGCAAATTGTGCTGGGAATTTCGCTTGGCTTTATCATTCCTCAGGGAAATTTCATTTAGATACAGAGCTATTTTTGGCCTTGGTAATCGGGCCTTTGCTCTTTCGGGAGGCAGAGAAAGTAATATTACCAGTATTCTCAAGCACTGGCGAATCATTTTGTATTTGATTTTTCCAGTTATCTTTATTTCAACGCTTGGTTTTGGGCTATCTGGCCCATCTTCTATGGGCTGCTTTGCCCTTGGCGGCCTGTGTTGCCGTAGGAGCAGCTCTGGGACCGACAGACTTGGTTGCCTTTTGCTTCTCTCTCAGAGCGTTTTTCCTTCCCCAAGCGGGTGGAAAAATATCCTAAAAAGGAGAAGGCTTGCTCAACGATGCGTCTGGTCTGGTTGCTTTTTCGTGTGGCTCTTTTGGCCTGGACTACAGGAAGTTTTTCCCTAGGAAAAAGCTAGTATATCCTTAGTTCTTTCCATTATTGGAGGATTTGCTGTTGGGATGGCCAGCGCAGCCCTTAATCGCTGGTTGCATAAACTGCTGATGAGTGCCCAAGTATCAGATATTGCTAGTGAGCTCTTGCTGGAGCTGAGCCTACCCTTGGTTACCTTCTTTTTAGCAGAGGAGATTCATGTTTCAGGGATTATCGCAGTAGTCGTTGCAGGTATCTTTAAAAGCTAGCCGCTTCAAGCGGATAATGCTTCTGAAGCCCAGGTGGATTCGGTCACGGAAACCATCTGGAATACAGTGAACTTTATGCTCAATGGCTCTGTCTTTATCATTTTAGGGATCGAACTGGAGATGATTGCAGAGCCAATCTTAAAGAGCCCAATTTACGATAATCTCTTGCTGCTCGTGAGCATTGTCCTTCTGACTTTCCTACTCTTTGCCCTTCGGTTTGTCATGTTGTTCACTTTTTTTACTTCATTCGAATCAGAAGATTGCACAAGAATGTTGGAAACTACCTGAAGGAAATGCTGCTGCTGACCTTTTCAGGTGTCAAAGGAACCGTCTCCATTGCGACTATTCTTTTGATTCCGAGTCAGCTTGAGCAGGCCTATCCTTTGCTACTTTTTCTTGGTGGCAGGTGTCACCTTTCTTAGCTTTCTGACAGGTTTGCTCACTCTTCCTCATCTGTCTGAGGAAAGAGAAGAGGAAAACGAACACCTGATGCATATTGCTATTTTAAATGAAGTGGTGAGTGAGCTGGAAGCAGGCCTCAAGCAAACCAAGGCTAAGGCACCTCTCTATGCGGCTATTGACAATTACCATGGTCGTATCGAAAACCTAATCCTTGAACAGGAAGACAAGGCCACTCAGCGAGACTTGGCAGCTCTGAAATTATTGATTTTGAGTATCGAGAATGATGGTTTGGAGCAAGCTTTTGAGGAAGGAAAAATCAGCGACCGTAGCTATCGCCTTTATCAGCGTTACCTACATAATATTGAACAGGGAATCAATCGAAACTTAGTTTCTCGCTTTACCTATATGTTTCTCGTTACATTGCGCGTATTGCGCATGTTGCTCCATGAAATCGTCACCCTTGGTGCTAGATGGCGCTCTTGGAGGCAGGGTGGAGCTAAGCATCTAACTGCTGAGGATATGGAGGATATAGCAGAGCTTTATCTGTCCAATACCGAAGTCATTATCGAAAGTTTGGAACATCTAAAGGGCATCTATAAGCCTTCTCTAATTACTTTTTTGCAGGAATCTCGACTAAGAGAAACGGAGATCATCGGTAGTGGTGCCTTCATCGAGCGTGTTATTGCGCGATTCAAGCCCAATAACATCTCAGAAATGATCTGGGGCTATTATTTGGAGAGAAAAATTATCTTTGAATACGAGAAAAAGAAATTGATCTCAAGTAGCTATGCAAAACGCCTGCGCCAAAATGTCAATAATTTAGAAAATTACTCACTGAAAGAGAGAGCCAACACCCTACCTTATGACATGGTTAATTACGCTATAGAGCGCTAGAAGATAAGGCTATCCAGTGAGCTCCACTAAAAATTAAATAGAATTCAAAAAGAGAACGGAATACTTTGTCCGTTCTCTTCTTGCTTTGTTTTTAAAAAGTTTATCAAGACATAGAGCTAAAATCAGTTAGCTTTGGCTTTCATCGAGCTTGGTTTTTCTGCTTCAGCCTTTTTGGCTGATTTGATGAGAAATTTTTTTCCATTGCTAATCATGATAGCTTTGAGATCTTTTTCGCTTGGATTTTCCAAATAAAAGTCAGTAATAGCATCTTCGATATGGTCCTGAATGGTACGGCGCAGTGGGCGAGCGCCCATTTTTGGATCGTAGCCTAGGTCAACCAATTTTTTTCCCTTGACCTTCTCCGTAACATCAGATGAATGTCGTTGGTTGCCAAGCGCTGGTTGACATCGTCCAGCATGAGGTTGACGATCTGCAGCAGATTGTCCTTGCTGAGTGGCTTGAATTCGATAATGCCGTCGAAGCGGTTCATAAACTCAGGACTGAAGAAGTTGCCCAATTCACCCAAAACGGAGTTGGTGCGGCCTTCACGAGCTGCCCCAAAAGCCAACGCTGGCTTCAGCTTTGCCCGTTCCAGCATTGGATGTCATGATGATAATGGTGTCCTTGAAGCTGACAGTCCGACCTTGACCATCGGTCAGGCGGCCATCATCCAGAACCTGCAGGAACATGTGCATGACATCAGGATGGGCCTTTCTACCTCATCCAGTAGAATGAGCGAGTAGGGATTGCGGCGGACGCGCTCGGTCAACTGACCCGCTTCCTCATAGCCGACGTAGCCTGGAGGGGCACCGACCAGCTTGGCCACGCTGTGTTTTTCCATGTATTCACTCATATCAAAGCGAATCATGCTGTCAGCCGAGCCAAAGAGCTCAATGGCTAGTTGCTTAGATAGCTCAGTCTTACCGACACCAGTTGGGCCGACAAAGAGGAAGCTACCGATTGGGCGATTAGGACTTCCCAGTCCGACCCGGTTGCGGCGGATAGCCTTGGCAATCTTATCCACAGCATCGTCTTGTCCGATGACATGAGCCTTTAAGTCGCTGGCAAGATTGACTAGCTGAGACTGTTCTTTTTCCTTCAGGTCGCCGACGGGGATATTGGTCTTTTGCTCTACGATATGCTCAATCGTTTTCTCGCTGATAATTGGAATATCGTTATCTAGCACGCTCGTCTTCTGAAGTTCCTTGTATTTGGCAATCTGATCGCGGAAGTAAGCTGCTTTTTCAAAGTCTTCGTCGCGGGTTGCCTGAGCCTTGAGGTTTTTCGGCCTCAATTAGCCGCTGGTCAATGACCTTAGGATCAACAAAGTTGAGGGTCAGATTCATCTTAGAGCCAGCCTCATCCAAGAGGTCGATAGCCTTGTCTGGCAGGAAGCGATCTTGGATGTAGCGGTTGGAGAGAAGGGCAGCAGCTTCAATGGCCGCGTCTGTGTACTTGACATGATGGTAGTCTTCGTATTTTTCTGAATCCCTTTGAGGATGGTAATCGTTTCTTCTACTGTCGGCTCATCTACTTTTGACCGGCTGCATGCGGCGCTCGAGGGCTGCATCCTTCTCAATAATACGGTATTCGTTGAGGGTAGTCGCTCCAACCATTTGGAGTTCGCCACGAGCCAGAGCTGGTTTGAGAATGTTTCCAGCGTCCATATTGCCATCGCCAGCAGAACCCGCTCCGACAATTTCATGGATTTCATCAATAAAGAGAATGACATCTTGACGAGAGCGAATCTCGTCCATGAGCTTCTGCATCCGCTCTTCAAATTGGCCACGGATACCAGTCCCTTGTACTAAGCTGACAACGTCCAGGCGGATAACTTCCTTGCCTTGGAGCTTATGAGGCACATCCCCGTCCACAATCTTCTGGGCCAAGCCTTCGACCACAGCTGTTTTTCCGACACCGGGTTCCCCGATAAGGACAGGATTGTTCTTGGTGCGGCGGTTGAGGATTTCAATAACACGAGTAATCTCTTCGTCCCGACCGATGACAGGGTCAATTTCTCCTTTACGGGCGATCTCAGTCACATTGATACCAAACTCTTCTAGGAGACCTTTTTGGCTTTTGCGGAGCCTGTTGGCGTGCTCCGCCTCCATGATTGGAATTGCCACCATAGCCACCGCCACCGTAGCCTCCTCCAGATTGAGTTGGCGGGATATTTGGATTTGGTTCTTGGGGTTGCTGAAAATTACCAAGACTGTTAAAGAAATCGTCAATAGGGTCAATTCCTTGGTTGTTAGCCTGAGTCAGTCCTCGAAAAAGGCTATTGTTAGGGTCTGTCTTCATGATTTGATAGCAGTTTTGACAAAGGTCAATCTGCTGCTTATTTCCGTTTACATTTGTATAGAGATGGATGGTTGATTCATTGATTTTTACAATTTTTGACAAAAGCATATTCTACCTCTTTCTTTGTCGTAGATCCACCTATTTTTTTAAATGGTCAAAAAATAGTCAAAGTATTATAGTTTCATTATATCAGTATTCTTACACAATGCAAGAATTTACTACAAAATCCTCCCTGAGACTGATTTTTTGAGAAATTATAGCGCGAAAAAGAGAAAAAAATGGTCTTTTACTGGTATTTCAGTTTCTTTTTTTATGGTAAAAATAGGAAGAAGCAAGTAAATAGGAGAAATAAAATGGAATCACATTTAGTTAGAATCATCAATCGTTTGGAAGCTATGGCCAAAAGATGGTGGAAATTTAAAAACGTAATTTTGAACGTGAAGGAGTAGTTGTTGCCGAAGTGGCGTACAGCTACGACGAAGAAAAATGGACCAATTTTTACTCTGCGTGATGTGGCAGCGCGTGAGACTTATACTTTCGATAGTATTGACTTGATTGCCATGGAAATTTATGAATTATTATACTAAAAAGCAGGCTTCTGCTTTTTTATTTTGCTCGTCAAGCTCAGTCTTTAATCTTATAACTTTATATAAGAAAAAAATGTATAAGTGGGACAGAAGGATTTCTGATATAATGAATAAATATAGTGAAAAAGAAATGAGAAAAGAATGGCAAACATTATTGACGGGAAAGCTTTAGCAGAAAAAGCTTCAAGCGAAACTTGCAGAAAAACAGCAAAATTAAAAAGCAGAAACAGGTCAGGAACCTGGTTTTAGTGGTGATTCTGGTGGGCGACAATCCAGCCAGTCAGGTTTATGTGAGAAATAAAGAGCGATCTGCTCTAGCTGCTGGCTTTCGTAGTGAAGTTGTGCGCCTGCCTGAGTCAACGAGTCAGAAAGAATTGCTGACTTTGATTGCTAAATATAATCAGGATCCAGCTTGGCACGGAATCCTAGTCCAGCTTCCTTTGCCAGCCCACATTGATGACGAAGCAGTTCTATTAGCCATTGATCCAGACAAGGATGTAGATGGCTTTCATCCGACTCAATATGGGTCGGCTTTGGTCAGGACATCCCTTGATGATCCCTTCTACACCAGCAGGAATCATGGAAATGTTCCGCGAATATAAGGTGGACCTGGAAGGAAAGAATGCGGTGGTGATTGGCCGTAGTAATATTGTCGGTAAACCTATGGCTCAGCTTCTGTTGTCTAAAAAAATGCAACCGTTACTTTGACGCACTCAAGGACCCATCATTTAGTCAAAAATTGCAAAGAAAGCTGATATTTTGGTGGTGGCGATCGGACGAGGACACTTTGTAACCAAGGACTTTGTCAAAGAGGGAGCTGTCGTGATTGATGTCGGCATGAACCGGGATGAAAATGGCAAGCTGATTGGTGATGTTAAATTTGACGAAGTGGCAGAAGTGGCTAGTCTCATCACTCCAGTTCCAAAGGGAGTTGGACCGATGACGATTACCATGCTGATGGAGCAGACCTATCAAGCCTTTGTCAGAAGTTTAGAGAAATAATAGAAAAGTAGCATTTGGTTGATTAATTTTCTCTTTCAATTGTTTTTTCGTAATCTTGTCGCTAGAGGTATTAGACAAGAAACTATAGAGATAGGCTAAAGCGAGGCTGGGTCAAACGTTCCCCCTCGTTTTCTCATAGAAGAATCTAGCTTTTTTATAGGTAGCCTGCCTGATTTTTCTAAATTTTGAAAACATAAGAGAAAACTGTGAAAGCGTTTGAAATTGGTTTGGAAAATACAGTATAATAAGATTAGAAAAAGAAACTAGAGGAGGCTTCTCATGGCAGTAAAAGATTTTATGACGCGTAAGGTTGTATACATTAGCCCAGACACAACGATTGCGCATGCGGCAGACATTATGCGCGACCAAAAATTGCACCGCTTGCCCGTGATTGAAAATGATAAGCTGGTGGGTCTTGTGACAGAAGGAACAATCGCAGAAACAAGTCCATCAAAGGCAACGAGCCTATCTATTTATGAAATGAACTATCTTCTGAATAAAACTAAGGTAAAAGATGTGATGATTCAGGATGTCGTTACTATTTCCCAGTATGCTAGTCTGGAAGATGCGACTTATTTGATGCTGAAAAATAAAATTGGAATCTTACCAGTTGTTGACAATGAGCAGGTCTATGGAATCATTACGGATCGCGATATTTTCAAGGCTTTTCTAGAAGTTTCTGGTTATGGAGAAAAGGGCGTTCGGATGCGCTTTGTCACAGAAGACGAGGTTGGTGTCCTATCGCATATTATCGCATTGCTTGTCGAAGAAAACCTCAATATTTCAAACACGGTCAATATTCCTCGTAAGGACGGTAAAGTTGTCATTGAGGTACAAATTGACGGAGACATTGACTTGGTTTCCTTGAAGTCCAAGTTTGAAGCACACCATATAAAAGTAGAAGATATTACCCGCACTAGCGCAAAAGTTTTATAAAGTTAGAGAGAGTGGGACAGAAATCGGTAATTCGTTAGAATTCGATTTCGTCGTCCCACCTCCGCACAGTTGAGTAGGGCTGTAAAAGCTGATGAAATCAGCGTAGTAGAGCCCACTCAACCACTGCGTCTTGCTCGACAATCCAAAGACAATTGAGAGGCTAGGACTTTTGTCCCAGCCTCTTTTATTTTCTTGCCAATTGGCTTCCTAAGATGGTATAATCAAGGAACTGCAATCAATGATAGAGGAGAAAAGATGAGTATTTTAGAAGTGAAAAATCTCAGCCACGGTTTTGGAGACCGGGCTATTTTTGAGGATGTATCCTTCCGCTTGCTCAAAGGAGAGCATATCGGCCTGGTCGGTGCCAACGGTGAAGGGAAGTCAACCTTTATGAGCATTGTGACGGGTAAAATGCTGCCGGATGAAGGTAAGGTTGAGTGGTCCAAGTATGTGACGGCTGGCTATCTAGACCAGCATGCTGTGCTGGAGCAAGGTCAGTCTGTCCGTGATGTTTTGCGCACGGCCTTTGACGAGCTGTTCAAGACCGAGGCCCGTATCAATGAAATCTATATGAGTATGGCTGAGGACGGAGCGGATGTCGATGCCCTGATGGAAGAAGTGGGCGAGTTGCAAGACCGCTTGGAGAGTCGAGATTTCTATACTCTAGATGCTAAAATTGACGAAGTCGCGCGTGCTCTAGGTGTCATGGACTACGGTATGGAAAGCGATGTGACAGAGCTATCTGGTGGACAGCGGACCAAGGTTCTCTTGGCCAAGCTGCTTCTGGAAAAGCCAGATATTCTGCTCTTGGACGAGCCAACCAACTATCTGGATGCGGAGCACATTGACTGGCTCAAGCGTTACCTCCAAAACTATGAAAACGCCTTTGTCCTGATCTCCCATGATATTCCTTTCTTGAATGACGTCATCAATATCGTCTACCATGTGGAAAATCAGCAGTTGACCCGCTATTCTGGGGATTATTACCAGTTCTTAGAGGTCTATGAGATGAAAAATCTCAGCTGGGAAAGCAGCCTATGAGCGCCAGCAGAAGGAAATTGCGGACCTTAAGGACTTTGTGGCCCGCAATAAAGCTCGCGTAGCGACCCGTAATATAGCCATGTCCCGCCAGAAAAAAAGCTGGATAAGATGGATATTATTGAGCTGCAAAGTGAGAAACCAAAGCCTTCCTTTGATTTCAAGCCTGCCCGTACACCTGGCCGTTTTATCTTCCAAGCCAAGGACTTGCAGATTGGGTATGACCGTCCACTGACCCAGCCTCTTAATCTGACCTTTGAGCGCAATCAGAAAGTGGCCATCATCGGGGCAAATGGGATTGGAAAAAACGACTCTTCTTAAGAGTCTGCTAGGTATTATCCCACCAATCGCTGGGGAAGTTGAGCGGGGGACTATCTGGAGCTGGGTTATTTCGAGCAGGAAGTCGAAGGTGGCAATCGTCAGACGCCCCTCGAAGCAGTCTGGAATGCCTTTCCGGCTCTAAATCAGGCAGAAATTCGAGCTGCTCTGGCCAGATGTGGATTGACTTCCAAGCATATCGAGAGCCAGATACAGGTCCTTTCAGGTGGAGAACAGGCCAAGGTCCGCCTTTGCCTCCTCATGAACCGAGAAAATAATGTTCTGGTGCTGGACGAGCCGACCAACCACCTGGATGTAGATGCCAGGGAAGAGCTCAAACGAGCTCTGAAAGAATACAAAGGGCAGCATTCTCATGGTCTGCCACGAGCCTGATTTCTATGAAGGCTGGATGGATCAGATCTGGGATTTTTAATCAACTAACTTAAAAAGCTATTAAGGCGGTTTTGCTTGCAGAGACTAGGAGGACTCACTTAGTCACTTGCAAGCAGCCGCTTTTAATAACTTTTAGTTTTTAAATATTAGAAAGTTGCAAATGCAACTGTTTTGTGTTATACTTCTTCTTGTTGGGAGTTCTGAATTTTCTGTAAGATATGTTCTAGCTGAAAAAGCTCAGAGGAAGTTAATTGATGCAGCTTCGTCTGAATATACTTATCCTCGTAGCCAATCAGCTTGTCATATACTTTTAGAGCAGAAGTCGTTGGATAGAGCTCCTTGAATTTCTTATTCTCTTGCTTGGTCTTTTTGATAATCAATCCTCGTTCTTCCAGCTTTTGTAGAGAGCGGCTTAGAGTAGTCTTGTCAATCTGAACCAGCTCTGCTAGCTGAGATTGATGGATGGCGGGGTGTTCGACAATGCGAGTAAGAATGAGAAAGAGATTATGATCAAGCCCGTATTGGCTAGCTTCTTGATTCATTCTCATCATGGCTTGACGGGAGATGAAACCCATTTGACAGAAATAACTGACGGTAATCCATAAGAACTCCTTTGATAGTTGCATTTACAATGATTATATAATAAAGTAAGGACGGAAACAAGTATGTGGTATAAAAAAATCTTTATTGGAGTTGGACACGCTAGAGTTTTACAAGATTTTTAAAGCTGCGGATTGATACCTTTGTTGTCGAGCAAGAGCGGATCTATCATGAATTGGATGAGAAGGACCTGAAGGCTGTTCACATTTTTCCATGTAAATGAGGGAAGAAGAGGTCGATGCCTATGCGCGTGTCTTTGAGGAAAAGGCGAAAGTCGTTTTTCGGCCGCCTTGTGACAGCTCCGTCAGCTCGGGGGAAAAGGATTAGGCAGTCGCTTAGTAGAAATTCTGAATCTTTGTGCTGAAAAGTGGCCTGAAAAATCATTGAGATTGAAGCCCAGAAGCAGGTCGTGGAGCCTTTATGAAAAATTTGGTTTTGTAACTCAGGGAGACCCTTTTATCTTTGAATCAACGCCCCACATCAAAAATGATTTACGAAAAATAAAAAAACTCCAGTTGATGAACCACTCTTAGTGATGGTGTCTCAACTGGATTTTGCTCTTCTTAAAAACATAGAGTATTCATCAGCTAACATGACCGTCTCTCTGCCGTTATTATCCACAACGTAGATCATGCGAGGATAGAATGGGTCAAATTTATAGGTGAAATCAAAGGAGATGAGTGTATCGAGATGGTCCTCAGAGAAGCGGAAGGTCAGCTTGCCCTTGTTATTGATCAACTCGAAGCGAATCAGATTATTCAAAGGGAAGACATCTTTAAGGAAGTTGTCGATAATGTACCAGAAAGTGTCAATCACATCATCTGGAAGGCTAGTGATAGCGCCAAAACTGGCATAGCGACCACGAGTATTGGTAAAAGCCATGAGACTCACTCCTTTCTGGAAATTTTTGCTGTGGAGGACCAGAAATTGGTCCTCTAGTGCTTTACTAGCAGCATTGATGGTTCTATCATACAAGAAATAAGTAGGAATTGCAAGAAATTGCTTCCTTGCTAGACAAAGGATTTTTGAGAAAGAAAACAAGAAAAAAGAGCTTGCGCTCTTTGACAACTTTATCGATTCTTTAGTTCAACATAACGTTTGTACCAAATTTTCACATAAGCATCGGAGAAGGGACCGCGTTCGTTGTTGATCCAGTCAACCAGAATCTTAACGTTTTTCCTTGAGAATGAAATCCAAATCATCCGAATAGTTCATTTTGCCTTTTATGACGTTCATACTCTTCTACATCAAGCAGCCGTTTTTCTCCGTCTGTGAAGACCTTGACATCTAAATCATAGTCGATGTACTTGAGGGCTTCATTGTCCAGATAGTAGGGGCTGGCAAGATTGCAGTAGTATGAAGTGCCATTTTCACGAATCATGGCAATGATATTAAACCAATATTTCTTATGAAAAATAGACAATGGCAGGCTCTCGCGTTACCCAGCGCCGGCCATCACTTTCTGTTACCAGTGTGTGGTCATTAACACCAATAATGGCATTTTTCTGTTGTCTTTAGTACCATGGTATCTCGCCAAGTGCGGTGAAGATTCCCATCATGCTTATAACTTTGAATTGTAATAAAGTCGCCTTCTTTGGGAAGTTTCATAACCTACCAACTTTCTACAATTTTTAAGTTTATCCTCTTTATTGTAACATATTTTCATAAAAAATGCCTAAGTTTTCATAGAAAATCTTAAAAGATATTCTCTCAGAGCGCTGGCAATGTCCGAAAAATCACTAGCCTTTGCGGGCCAGAGCTTGAGTCAGACGCTGTTTTAAGTCGTAGCCCTCGTACTTTTTTTGAGTACTTGCGGTATTGCTTATCTAGCTCTTTATAGAGCAGTTCTTGTTGGTTTTCCTGGTCTTCTTCGATGTCTAAATGATGGAATGCCTCTTTGGCTTGTCCATAAGAAAATCCTTTGTTTATCAGAGCTTGGAGGATTTTATCTTGCAAAAGCTTTACTAGGAAGCTTTCCTTGGTATTTTTGAGCAACTTTTCGGCAACTCGCTCAGCTACTTCAGCGAAATCAAACTGGTTCAATTCTTCATCAATGATAGTGCTAGAAATCCCTTTTTGACTGAGTTTTTGCTTGAGAACAAAAGCGCCCTTGTCGCCAGTGAGAAGGTTGGATTGGATATAAGAATTGGCATATTTTCTGTCGTTGATCCAATTATCCTTTTTTAGATTGTCCAAGACTTGGCTGATGATGTCTGGTTGGATGTTGTGCTGGGTTAAGTGGTCTTTAACTTCCTTAGCAGTTCTTTGCTTGAAGGAGAGATGGTAGAGGGCTAGATTTTTTCCGTAGGAAAATTGGGCGTAAGTTTGAATCTCTTTTAACTCCTGCTCCGTGATTTCCATTCCTTTAGACAACATGAAGCGGACGATGGTGTCTTCTGTAATATAGAGATTTTCACTGTCGTCCAACTCCAAGAGGTAGAGCCGTTTTTTCTTTTCGATTTTTGTGATTTTCATAAGAGATTTTGGTAAAATCCTTTCTTTTAGCCAAATGCTTCAAAGGCAGCAATCAAGCGCAGTTTGTCTGTATCAACATCCTTCTGGCTATAGTAGTCAAGAAAGAGCTCTGCGTATTTGGAGTCAGATAAATTATAAGTGAGAGACCAGATGGCCCAGTAAAGGTCAATGTGGCGATCACTGAGGCCAGCGAGACCAACGTCAATAAAGCAGGAGAAGGTTGCTGCGTCTTTTAGAATGAAATTGGGCAAGCAGGCATCTCCGTGAATCAAGGCGTCCGTCGTTAGTAGATGCCCCTGTTCTTGGATAAGCTGGTATGCTTCCTCACGACTTGAGATGTGAAATTGAGGCAGCAAGGCTTTTTGATAAAAGCAACCTTTCTGATAATTTTCCTCTGCCTGCTCTTTATAGTGTTGGAGGCGATGCTGGATTGGGAAATGCTGGGGTTGGATGCTGTGAAGTTTTTTGAGTGCGGCAGCTATTGTTTGGCAAAGCTCTTCTGGCTGTTGAAGAAAGGCTAGGGCATCCTTGCCCTCGGCTTCTCTAGTCAGCAGGTAGTCATGATCTGCTGATAGGTAGTGAATGACAGGCACACCGAGTTCTTGCTTCTCAAACCATTTGGCAAGTGTGGCTTCTTGGGATAACTTGCCTTTTTGGTCAATTTTCAAATAATAGCCCGTATCGGCATAGAAAACACGGGCGCTTGAATGTGAGGAGCTGTCGTAAAAATTGGCTCCCTCTAGATAAGTTCGGATTTGCTCAGGGGAATTGGGCTAGTGGAAGGGATATTTTTTTCTGCTTTCATACTTTTATTGTAACATATTCTCAACGAATAGACTCTAGCGTGGTATAATAGAGGCATGAATGTAAAAAGTGAAGCAAAGAATCCCTCTCAAAATCAAAAATGGGAATCAATGGGGAAGGAATTGGATTTTTATAAGAAAACGCTGGTCTTTGTGCCGGGGGCTTTGAAAGGCGAGGAAGTCTACTGTCAGGTGATCAAGGTGCAGCGGAATTTTTATCGAGGCCAAGCTCTTGACCATTAACAAAGCGGTCAAAAATTTCGGGTGGGAAGCGCCGTGTGAGATTTATGAAAGCTGCAGGGGGCTGCCAAATCATGCATCTCCACTATGACAAGCAGTTGGAGTTTAAGGAAGATTTACTGCGTCAAGCTCTTAAAAAGTTTGCGCCAGCTGGCTACGAAAAACTATGAAATCCGTCCGACTATCGGTATGCAGGAGCCCCTTTATTACCGGGGCCAAGCTGCAGTTTCAGACTCGGAAGTTTAAGGATGAGGTCAAGGCAGGGCTCTATGCCCAGAATTCCCACTATCTGGTCTCTCTGAAAAAAACTGTCTAGTTCAGGACAAGGTAACGCAGGCTATTGTCAATAAGGTAGCGCGACTTTTAGGAAAGTATAGGCTACCTATCTATGATGAGCGCAAGACTGCTGGAGTGCGTACAGTCATGATTCGCAGGGCCAGAAAAAAACGGGTCAGGTGCAGATGATTTTTTTGTGACAGGGCGCAAGCTAGACTTTTCTCCAGTCGTTCGAGACCTAGTGACTGAATTTCCCGAGCTGGAGACAGTGGCGGTCAATTATCATACGAGCAAGTCCAGTGAGATTTATGGGGATAAGACAGAGATTATCTGGGGCGAGAAAGCTATTCAAGAAGGAGTGTTGGACTATGAGTTTTCCCTGTCGCCTCGAGCCTTCTATCAGCTCAATCCTGAGCAGACAGAGGTGCTTTTATGCGGAAGCAGTCAAGGCATTGGATGTGACGGCTGAGGACCATTTGATTGACGCCTATTGCGGAGTGGGGACCATTGGCTTTGCCTTTGCTAAAAAGGTCAAGTCTTTGCGGGGCATGGACATCATCCCTGAGGCCATTGAAGATGCCAAGCGCAATGCGAAACGGATGGGCTTTGACAATACGCTCTACGAGGCTGGGACGGCAGAGGAGATTATTCCTCGCTGGTACGCTGAAGGTTATCGGGCGGATGCCTTGATTGTCGACCCGCCACGAACTGGTCTGGACGATAGGTTGCTAGAAACGATTGTCCGCTATGCACCTGAAAAGATGGTCTATGTTTCCTGCAACGTCTCAACCTTGGCGCGCGATTTGGTCAAGCTATGTCAGGTCTACGATGTCCACTACATCCAGTCGGTTGATATGTTTCCCCCATACCGCTCGAACCGAAGCTGTAGTGAAACTACAACGCAAGGAATGCTAAAAAAATCCTTGATTTTACGCAGTTTTTTTCAAACATTTCGTTTTTCTCCCATATGGCTATGGTGGGCTCAAAAGGTGCAAAAAAAGTATATTGATGTGAACGTCTGTTTTGATGTCGACTGCGTAGACAAAAAATAGATACATCAGTAATAAATTAACTCAACGAGAACATTTTAATAAGTGTTCTCGCTTTTTTATTTTCAGGAGGAGAGCATGCAAAAGGAAGAACAGTCATCACGACAAATCATAGTGTGCCATCTCATGGCTATCATGGGAATAAATATTGAAAAAAAGCAACTCAGTTAGTTGCTGAAATGGAAGAGTCAGGGTTAATCCAATTTGATGAGTTAGGAAATGTCGGTTTATTAGTGTTGGAGGGACAATCATGAAACGTATTACCGCAAATCACTACCAAATGTCAGAACGCTATTATAAGCTCCCAAAACTCTTGTTTGAGAGCGAGTGCTATAAGAAGGACATGAAGTTAGAAGTTAAAGTAGCCTATGCTGTTCTAAAAGACCGTTTGGAGTTGTCGTTGAGTAAGGGGTGGATAGATGAGGATGGGACTATCTATTTGGTTTATTCCAACTCTAAACTCAGGGCACTTCTTGGCTGTTCCAAGTCAAAATTGCTGACGATAAAGAAAACGTTACGAGGTATGGCTTGATAGATGAAGTCCAACAGTCTTCCAGTGAAAAAGGACGCTTGGCCAAAAAGATTTACTTAGGGGAGCTAGAACATGAACCTACCCCCGTCTTAAATTCAGCCACTAGTGAGACTAATAATAGTGAAACTAAAAGGGAGTGAGTCTGTCTTTGAGGACGAGGAGGAGAAAGAAAGTCAAACAAGTAGAAAAAGCGACAATGAACAATTTCATCGAAAGGTGGACCGATTCACAAGATACGACAGAGATTATATTTGGGGATTGGTTCACTACCAGTTGAGACAATGATTTCATTTATTTTTTTATTTACTAGTTTATTAAAAATGGTCAGTATAGTGTAATTTTAACTTGTCTTCTCTTAAAATATCGAATACTTGTATGGCCTGTTTCATTTTTTCAATTCCACTACTTAATTGGCGTTTAAATTCATAGTAGCCAGTTGCATAGAGGAAAACTGTCTGTTCATAAAAAGTTTAATTCGTTATCTAGCAACTCCTTTATCTTATCAATTAAATAGGAGCAATTTGAAAATTCTTCTTTATCGATACTAAGAATGAAACAATTTATGGCAAGTTGAGTAACAATTCGTTTATTTGTTTTATTTAAAGAAGAATAGATGTGATTGTTTAACATTTCCTTTGTTAGTAAGTAGAAAGATTTGTAGTTAATTGTTCGCACACAGTTAGCTAATAATATGATTTCATAGTAACTCCATTTCTCAACATTAAAAGGTAATCTGTCAGTTGAAGTAATTCTTCATCTGATGGAATGATCCTCGAATCCATTGTGTGTAGAATGGATTTTATCATAGTATTTTTCAAAGGAATTTAAGGTGTAATTTGAGGGAGTCAGAAAGTAGACATTTTATATTATTGATATTTTTGTAATATGTATTGTTTACGAATATATTGAACTAGGTTACCAAATGATCCAATCTTGGTGTAGTCTTCATCGTGTAAAAAATAAGAAACTCATCTAGGGTAATGTGCAACTTGTCTAAAAATATTGATAAGCCTAATACAAGATATTTCTGATTCTCCACGTTCGAATCGAGATATTTGTGATTTAGATAGACACTCATCTGCTAGAGAGCAAATACTCATTTGTTTCCCTTGTCTAACTTTTTCTCAATGTTTTTCCAAGATGTGATTTCATCAAATTTCCCACTTTCCCAACAAAAATTATTGAATTTTATTTATTGTACAATAAATAAAAACTGAAAGAAGTCTAAATATGAAAAAGGCTATTGGTGGAGAGTACTACAATTTATATACAAAAAGGAAATGAGGTGTAAAGAAAATGAAGAAAGAAAAATGAAGATGTGATTTCAACAGCAGCCTCACTAGGGGTGATGATTGGAATAGTGTTTACAATTTTTAGATTTTCCAGTTGAATATGGTATTTCTTTAGGCTTGTTGAATGGAATATTATTGGGTTCGCTGATTTTTTTACAAAAAAACGATAAGAATTAAGCATAATTTCTTGCTGTAAACTAAGGAGTAGAGATGGCTATAGTTGAAATTATTAATGTAACAAAAAGCTTTAAAAGATACTGAAGTTATTCATAACACTTCATTTTATTTAAAGAAGGAAAAAGTATATGGTTTTGTTGGACCAAATGGAGCTGGGAAAACTACAATTATCAAAAATGATTCTAGGGATTTTAAAAACCAGATTCTGGGGAAATAACTATTTTTAATCAAACCGTAGAACAGAATTCCGAAAATATATTATCTAGGATAAGTTTTGGGACCTTTTATTTTATGGTCATCTTGATGCTTATAAAAATTTGAAGTTAATAGCAAATATAAGGGCTTAGTTTAGATATTGAAAAACTCAATGAATATCTATCAATGGTAGGATTAAAAGATGTTATTCTCAAGGGAGAGACAACACGAACCGAAGCAGTCGTGAAATTGGTCAAAAAAGTTAAGTAAAAGAGCGATTTGTTTAGAAACAAGCCTAAATGAACAGCAAAAGAGGCTGGGATAAAAGTCCTAGCCTCTCAATTTTCTTTTGGATTGTCGAGCAAGACGCAGTGGTTGAGTGGGCTCTATTACGCTGATTTCATCAGCTTTTACAGCCCTACTCAACTGTGCGGAGGTGGGACGACGAAATCGAATTCTAACGAATTACCGATTTCTGTCCCACTCTCTTTTGAGTTAGAGGATTATAGCTTGATTTCAGTGTTTTGGAGAACCTTTTGGGCATCGGCAACGATTGTGTCAAGGATTTCTTTACATGGACGAATTTCCTTGACTAAGCCTGCGATTTGGCCACTCATCATAGAGCCATGTACGGTATCTCCTTCGTAAACAGCTTTAGAAAGAGAACCGATGGTGATTTCTTCGAGTTCGTCACGATTGGTGCCTTTGTTTTCTAGTTCGATATAGTGGTCGGTCATTTCATTGCGGATACAACGAACCGGCGCACCAGCAATACGACCAGTAACGGCAGTAGCAGTATCATTGGCCGCGACAATGGCATCCTTGTAACCTGCTGAAATTGGGCATTCTTCAGAAGCTAGGAAGACAGTTCCCATCTGAACTCCTTGCGCACCGAGGACAAAAGCGGCAGCGAGACCACGACCGTCGGCAACCCCACCTGCAGCGATGACTGGAATATCAACAGAGTCAACAATCTGAGGAATGAGAGCCATGGTATTGGTTTCACCGATATGGCCACCAGCTTCAGAACCTTCAGCAATCACGGCATCAACTCCGAGCTCTTGCATTTTTGCGCGTGTTTGACACTGGCAATAACAGGGATAACCTTGATACCTGCCTCTTTCAGATAAGGCATGATGAATTTTTGGTGTACCAGCCCCAGTCGTTACGACAGGAACTTTTTCTTCAATGATGACTGTCACAATATCCTTGATATTTTTTTCATCATGAGCATAACATTGACGGCAAATGGCTTGTCAGTCAATTTACGCAGTTCACGGATTTCTTCGCGCAACTGCTCACCCGTCATTCCTCCTGAAGCAATGATTCCCAGCCCACCAGCTTCTGAAACAGCTGCCGCCAGTTGGTAGTGGGAAATCTGAGCCATAGCTCCTTGGAAAATAGGGTACTTGATGTTCAACAATTCTGTAATAGACATAGGGGCATCTCCTTTATTCTGTATTTAAAATCATTATATCACTATAATAAAGCGTTTTCAACGAAGCTGTAATCTGGCAAAAGGCAGGAGTTTGTGAAAGAAATCTCAGAAATTCTTGATAGGACTGGCTTTTCCTTGTGAAACTAAATTTATCAGTGTCCTTATAACAATAACTTATAGCCTATTAGAATTTGTTATATTCTCCAAGATCGAATTTGAGCAAGCGTGGAAAAGGATTTTTATAGGACGCATCTTTTGTGATATAATAATAAAAATACACGGAGGTAGGGCATATGGATAATGTGATTGATTTGTCTATTCCAGTGGCAGAAGTGATTGAAAAGCAGCCCGAAGTTTTAGATGTCTTGGTCGAGTTGGGCTTTAAGCCTCTGGCCAATCCTGTCATGCGCAATACAGTCGGGCGCGTGGTTTCTATCAAAAAAGGAGCTAGCATGAATGGCATTGACCTGAGTAAAATCAAGCAAACGCTGGAATTAAACGGCTATGAAGTGGTGGGAATATAGAAATGGCTACTGAACGCATTGAAGTCCTCAAGTCAATCTTGCTGGACCTACATAATGGAGCTTCAGCAGAATCTGTTCAGGAGCTTTTCAACAAAGCATTTTGCTGGTGTGTCCGCTATCGAAATCAGCCTGATGGAGCATGAGCTGATGAATTCAGACACAGGAGTGACCTTTGAAGATGTCATGTCTCTCTGCAATGTCCATGCCAACCTTTTTAAAGGTGCCATTCAGGATGTGGAGGTGGCTGATACCGACCATCCAGGCCATCCTGTTCAGATTTTTAAGCAGGAAAATCTAGCGCTGCGGGCTGCTCTTATGCGGGTTCGGAGGCTCCTATCTACCTATGAAAGCACAGAAGATGAAGAGCTTCTTCCTGAAATCCGCAAGGGACTCCAGCGCCAGCTGGGTTTGGTGGGGCAGTTTGATATCCACTATCAGCGTAAGGAAGAGCTCATGTTTCCCATCATGGAGAGCTACGGCCACGATTCGCCACCCAAGGTCATGTGGGGGGTAGATGACCAGATTCGTGACCTTTTCCAAGAGGCTGAGTCTGCTGCAGAGCAGCTGCCTGATACTTCGATTGAAGAAGTCAAGGCAAAGTTTGTGACTTTTGCTGCTGAGTTTGAAGCTATGATTTTTAAGGAAGAGTCCATCCTTCTCATGATTCTCCTCGAGTCCTTTACTCAGGATGACTGGCTCAAGATTGCTGAGGAGAGCGACGCTTATGGTTATGCCATTATCAAGCCGACAGAGAAATGGATTCCTGCGCGACACTCATTCTCGGAGGAGGAAGCTGGAGATCCTGCTGATGGAGGAAGCGAAGCGGGCAGCCAGTAGAGAACAGACTAGTGATGGCAGGTTTCAGCAGGTTATTGATACGCCGGATGGTCAGGTCACTATTTCCTTTTAAGCCCAAGGAAAAAGAAGGAGCCAGCCTTTAATCAGGGAGGAACAGCAGCCTTTTGGTCATGGCTATCTGTCGGTGGCGGAGGCTAATCTGATTTTGGACCATCTGCCCATGGAGATTACCTTTGTCAATAAGGAGGATATTTTCCAGTATTATAATGACAGCGTGCCGGCAGATGAGATGATTTTCAAGCGGACGCCGTCCCAGATAGGGCGCAATGTCGAGCTCTGTCACCCGCCCAAGTTTTTTTGGACAAGGTGCGGCGGATTTTCAAGGCTCTGCGCGAGGGAGAGCGGGACAAGTTTGAGATGTGGTTCAAGTCGGAATCACGAGGCAAGTTTGTCCATGTGACCTATGCGGCGGTGCGGGATGAGGCCGGTGAATTTCAGGGGGTGCTGGAGTATGTACAGGACATTCAGCCCTTCCGTGACATTGACAGTGATTTTTACCGAGATTTGGACTAGGGTATTTGCAGTTAGAAAGTGAGAAACATGAGTTACGAACAAGAATTTTTACAGGAGTTTGAAGCTTGGGTTAAGACCCAGGTCATGATTAACGAGATGGCCCTCAAGGAGAGTCAGGCGGTCTACGAGGCGGATCAGGACGAGCGGGCCAAGGAAGCGGCCATTCGCTATGAAAGTCGTCTAGATGCCTACCATTTTCTTTTAGGAAAATTCGCCAACTATCAGGCGGGCAAAGGATTTCACGACCTGCCAGACGGACTTTTGGGTGAGAGAAATTATTGATTTTTCGCTGGAAAGGTGATAGAATAAGTTCATCAGAGGTGTTTTTGAGTCAAGCATTTTACAGAAAGTGGCGATGCTGAGAAGTCCACAAATGTGTCAAAACTGGTTGCTGATGAGATGATAAATTGAAATAAAAGTGTCTTTTTTTGTTTCCTTTTTAGGACTAGGCAGGAGCTGCAGGCTATACTAGCGTATGCCAAAGCGACTTAACGACGTCATAAAAGAGAAAGAAGAAGAGAAAAGTTGCGGGCGCTTGCCCGAGAATTGGAGTGGTACCGCGGATAAACACATTCGTCCCTTTCTAGTCTGACTAGAAAGGGATTATTTTTATGTTGCGGAAAGGAGGGTTGAATGAAACTTCTTGAACCTTATAATGGCAAAAGAGTTGCCAAGGTTGGAAACTGAGCGGTTGATATTGCGTCAGCGAACGGCAGATGATGTGGAGGATATGTTTGCTTATGCTGGTCTGCCTGAAGTCTGTTATCCAGCTGGATTTCCTCCTGTAGATAGCTTGGAAGCAGAGCGTGACTATTTTTGAAAATCTAGAAAAGAAGGAACTTCCGTCTGGCTATGGCATTACAGTTAAGGGGGCTGACCGAGTCATTGGCTCTTGTGACTTCAATCATCGCCATGAAGATGATGTCTTTGAAATTGGCTACTTCCTGCATCCAGATTATTGGGGGAAGGGCTATGTACCAGAAGCCGTCAGTGCTCTGATAGAAGTTGCATTTACCATTCTTAAACTCCACAAGGTTGAAATTCGATGTTTTGATTACAATAAACAAAGTCAACGAGTCGCTGAGAAACTTGGTTTCACCCTTGAAGCTCGCCTCCGAGACCGCAAAGATGCCCAAGGCAATCGCTGTGCAGAGTTGGCTTATGGCTTGCTGAGGAGTGAGTGGGGATAGAATATATGAACACAAGTGATAATATTGATGAATTTATATTGGCATTAAGAGATTTAAATGAGATTATTGAGAAAAGAGCGAAGATTAATTTACTTGATTATGCTGTGCTATCAGAATCTTTCTATAAAAGAAATTTTTAAATATTTTGTTTTCTTGGGGAGTTGAAGAATTTAAATATAGAACAGTCTAACTTTTGAGGCAATTGATTTAATTGATAGTAATAAAAAGGGTTGTTGTTCAAGTTTCATGCACTTGTGAGAATCAAAAAAATACATAGTACAATTTCCAAAAAGAATTATTGAAAGATGATTATAAAGGATTTGAACTTTATTTTATTTTTTTGTTGGCAAACAAAAATAGTAATGTAAAAAGGCAAATATAACTGTATTTCACAACTAAGTTTTAATCCTAATACGAATATTCTTCTGACAGATGATTTAATAAAATATTATCAAGATTTGAATCCAAATGATCAGGATGAGATACTTAATATTATTAGAAGCTATCTAACTAAAGAAAATAAAGTAAATAATAGTACTTCAAAAAAATCAAAAATATCAGAAATGATACTTGAAATTTTAGATGGAAATAGCCAAATATTTTTATAAGTATGGTCCAAAAGTCAGACGTTGCTTTAAATAGTCCAATGAGCGAAGCTTCATTTAAAATATAGTGTGAATCCAAGATGAAAAATTATTGACAATAATAAGAAAAATCTTAAATATATATCAAAAGTATAAGTTTCTTTTTAGTCGAAAAGAAAAGTCATTATTTCTCAAGTTTGAATTAAATGTAACATCATTTGAACAAAATAATGAAGAGCGATTAGATTCAAATGCTTACGAACCATTTCCAGAAGAATTTCCTGAGATGTTGGAAAAGATTATTAGTAATCAAGGAGTAAAATAATATGTCAAATTATAGTGACGTACCAAGACCAGAGTCAGTTCTTTATTTTTTGAACAAAGTTTAAGTGGACATTCTAATATTGTCTATTATGAAAAATGGAAGATTTTGTTTACAAGTTAGTTCTTGGAAATGGTAATATATATCTAGTATGGCTAACTAATAAGTATACTGTATCAATTAATGATGTTGTTGAAAAATTGATGAAGGTTTTGATGCTTTAGTAACTATTAGCATGTGGAATAGCTATACATCCGAAGCAAAAATATGCTCTAGAAAATCAATTTGGGTTATTTACATTTCGTGAATTTATGGGCGCATTAAACTTTCTAGATCCATCTCAATATTATACTGGAATTGATGAAAAAGATGGTAAGAGGCTTTACGGGGAACGTGGTTATAAGTTTGATTGATGATATAGAATTAAAAAGAATATTAAACGTGAAGATTCGGTTTGAACTTTATCATTTTGGATCTTCTTTAGAGAATAAATTTTTCAACGATATTGATTTATTGTTAATCTATAACAATAGTGAAAAAAACAATCAAAGAGAACTCTTAATGTTAAAAAGAAATATTACAGATTATCTGTATAATCATTATCATAAAAAAATATTGATATCACTGTTTTTGTCAGAAAATGAAGAAAAAGAAAAATTTTTTAGAACAAATACATTATTCAAGAATATATTAAAGGAGCAAACACATGTCTAAAGAACTTTCACCTAAATACAATCCAGCCGAGGTTGAGACTGGTCGTTATCAAAAATGGCTTGACGAAGATGTTTTCAAGCCTTCAGGAGATAAAAAGGCTAAGCCTTATTCTATCGTGATTCCACCACCAAACGTAACTGGTAAACTCCACCTTGGTCACGCTTGGGATACGACTCTTCAGGATATCATCATCCGTCAGAAGCGCATGCAAGGTTTCGACACACTTTGGCTGCCGGGAATGGACCATGCTGGGATTGCGACTCAGGCTAAGGTTGAGGAGCGCTTGCGGGAGCAAGGCATTTCCCGCTATGACCTGGGGCGTGAAAAATTCCTCGAGAAAGTCTGGGAATGGAAAGACGAATATGCGACGACCATCAAGGAACAATGGGGCAAGATGGGTCTCTCTGTAGACTACTCTCGCGAGCGTTTCACCCTTGACGAAGGTTTGTCAAAAGCTGTCCGTAAGGTCTTTGTCGAACTTTACAAGAAAGGCTGGATCTACCGTGGTGAGTTTATCATTAACTGGGACCCAGCAGCTCGCACAGCTCTTTCTGATATCGAGGTTATCCACAAGGATGTTGAAGGTGCCTTCTACCACATGAACTATATGCTGGAAGACGGTTCACGCGCCCTTGAAGTTGCGACAACTCGTCCTGAGACGATGTTTGGGGACGTTGCCGTTGCGGTCAATCCAGAAGACCCACGTTACAAGGACTTGATTGGCAAACATGTCGTTCTTCCAATCGCTAACAAACTCATCCCAATCGTTGGGGACGAGCATGCAGACCCTGAGTTTGGAACTGGTGTCGTGAAAATCACACCTGCCCACGATCCAAACGACTTCTTGGTTGGTCAACGTCGCAACTTACCACAAGTCAACGTCATGAACGACGACGGGACTATGAACGACCTAGCCTTCGAATTTGCAGGCATGGACCGATTTGAAGCTCGTAAGGCAGTCGTTGCTAAGCTAGAAGAAATCGGTGCCCTCGTTAAAATCGAAAAACGTGTCCACAGTGTTGGTCACTCAGAACGTACTGGTGTAGTGGTTGAGCCCCGCTTGTCTACGCAATGGTTCGTCAAGATGGACCAATTGGCGAAAAATGCTATTGCTAACCAAGACACAGAAGACAAGGTTGAATTCTACCCGCCTCGTTTCAACGATACCTTCCTCCAATGGATGGAAAATGTCCACGACTGGGTAATCTCACGTCAGCTCTGGTGGGGCCACCAAATCCCTGCTTGGTACAATGCTGAGGGTGAAATGTACGTCGGCGAAGAAGCTCCAGAAGGTGACGGATGGACTCAAGACGAAGACGTCTTGGATACTTGGTTCAGCTCTGCCCTTTGGCCCTTCTCAACTATGGGTTGGCCTGATGTCGACTCAGAAGACTTCAAACGCTACTTCCCAACTTCAACTTTGGTAACAGGTTACGATATCATCTTCTTCTGGGTGTCTCGTATGATCTTCCAATCCTTGGAATTCACTGGCCGTCAGCCATTCCAAAACGTCCTAATCCACGGTCTCATTCGTGACGAGCAAGGCCGCAAGATGTCGAAATCTCTCGGTAACGGGATTGATCCAATGGATGTCATCGAGAAATACGGTGCCGATGCCCTTCGCTGGTTCCTTTCAAACGGTTCTGCACCAGGACAAGACGTGCGCTTCTCTTACGAGAAAATGGATGCTTCATGGAACTTCATTAACAAGATTTGGAACATCTCTCGCTACATCCTCATGAACAATGAGGGCTTGACCCTCGAGCAAGCAACTGCCAATGTCGAAAAAGTTGCCAACAAGGAAGCTGGAAATGTCACAGACCGCTGGATTCTCCACAACCTCAATGAAACCATCGGAAAAGCGACTGCCAACTTTGATAAGTTTGAATTTGGTGTAGCTGGCCACATCCTCTACAACTTTATCTGGGACGAGTTTGCGGACTGGTACGTTGAGTTGACCAAGGAAGTCCTTTATAGCGACAACGAAGAAGAGAAAGTTATCACACGTTCTGTTCTCCTTTACACTTTGGACAAGATCCTTCGTCTCCTTCACCCAATCATGCCATTCGTGACAGAGGAAATCTTTGGGCAAATCTCAGAAGGATCTATCGTTACAGCTGCTTACCCAACTGCTAATCCAGCCTTTGAAGACCTGGCGGCTCACACTGGTGTGGAAAGCCTTAAAGACTTGATTCGTGCCGTTCGTAATGCGCGTGCGGAAGTAAATGTAGCACCAAGTAAGCCAATCACGATTCTCGTGAAAACTAGCGATAGTGACTTGGGAAGCCTTCTTTAACAGCAATGTCAACTACATCAAACGCTTCACAAATCCAGAACACTTGGAAATCGCATCAACTATCCCTGCACCTGAACTTGCTATGTCAAGCGTCATCACAGGAGCAGAAATCTACCTACCACTGGCAGACCTCCTCAATGTCGAAGAAGAACTAGCTCGCCTCGACAAGGAACTGGCTAAATGGCAAAAAAGAACTGGATATGGTCGGTAAGAAGCTCTCCAACGAACGCTTCGTAGCCAATGCCAAACCAGAAGTCGTCCAAAAAGAACGCGACAAACAAGCCGACTACCAAGCTAAATACGACGCGACCGTAGCACGTATTGATGAGATGAGGAAGTTGGTGAAATAAACATAGAAACACGGTTGAATGCCGTGTTTTTTAGTATAATAACTTTAACTGGAGTTCATAGCCTTATGATAAGAGAATCCTAGAAGCCTTCGTGGCTTCTTTTTCTCCTCCCCAGCCTATACTTGTGGTATAATATTGTCAGTAAAAGAGAAAGTAGGAGCGTGTATGAAAACTCCATTTATCAGTCGTAAGCGCTTGGCGGAGCTGACCGCGCAGTTTCCAACGCCCTTCCATCTTTATGATGAGAAGGGGATTCGAGCGAGAGCGCGAGCTTTGCATAAGGCTTTTGCTTGGAATTCTGGTTTTAAAGAATATTTTGCCGTCAAGGCGACACCAAATCCTGCTATTTTAAAAATTCTCAAGGAAGAGGGCTGCGGGGTGGACTGTGCTAGCTATGTGGAACTGCTCATGAGCCAAAAGCTGGGCTTTGCTGGGGATGAGATTATGTTTTTCGTCCAATAATACGCCAGCCGAGGAGTTTCGTCTTGCGCGGGAGCTGGGAGCGACTATCAACCTGGATGCCTACGAAGACGTGGCTTTCTTGAAGGAAGTGGCTGGGATTCCTAAGGTGATCTCTTGCCGCTACAATCCCGGTGGTATCTTTGAGCTGGGGACCAGCATTATGGATCATCCAGAGGAAGCCAAGTTTGGTATGACTAAGGACCAGCTGATTCAGGCTTTCAAAAGAGCTTAAGGAGCTGGGAGCAGAGACATTCGGCATCCATGCCCTCTTAGCCTCAATACCGTCAGCAATGACTATTATCCAGCACTGGCTCGTCAGCTTTTTGAACTGGCAGTTGAGATATTAGAAGCAACAGGAATTAAGCTGGATTTTATCAATCTATCTGGCGGTGTCGGAGTAAACTATCAGCCTGATGGCGAGGAAAAATGATATTGCGGTCATCGGTCAAGGAGTTCGTCAAGCCTATGAGGACATCCTTACACCAGCTGGTCTGGGACAGGTCAAGATTTTCACCGAGCTGGGGCGCTTTATGCTGGCTCCTTTCGGTCTCTTGGTGACCAAGGTGACTCACAAAAAGCAAACCTATCGGACTTATCTGGGAGTAGATGCTTCTGCGGTTAATCTCCTGCGTCCCGCTATGTACGGAGCTTATCACCATATTACCAATATGGATCGGCCAGAAGGACCGACGGAGATTGTCGATGTGGTCGGCAGCCTCTGTGAAAAACAACGATAAATTTGCCATCCAGCGGGAGTTGCCTGTCAGTCAGATTGGCGATACACTGGTCATTCACGATACGGGCGCTCACGGCTTCTCCATGGGTTACCAATACAATGCCAAGCTGCGCTCTAGCGAGATTCTCCTAGAGGAAAATGGCCAGGCTCGTATGATTCGTCGGGCAGAGACCCCAGAAGATTATTTCGCCACTCTCTATGGCTTTGATTTTTGAAAAAAATAGAGATAATTTGGTATAATAAAGAGTAATGTAAAAATGAAACAGGAGTTCGGATTATTATGAATACATTGTTAGCAATTTTATTGATTATGCTGGCTTTCTTTGGTGGGATTTTGCTGGGTATGTACTTGCTTCGCCGTCAGGTCGAAAAAGGAATTTGCGGAAAATCCACGTCTCAATCGTAGAAGAAACAGTGCGGATGTTGCTCAGTGCTAATGGTCAAAAACCAAGTGAAGCACGCGTTCAACAAGTTTACCGTCAAATCATCAACCAACAAAAAGCAGCAGTTGCTAAAAATAAAAACAAAAAATAAGCTTCTCTCAGCCGCCCTTTGGTGGCAGACGGAGATTTCTATATAAAAATGGGGATTTGGGCTAGGCTTCCAATCCCTTGTTTTAGAAAGAAGACTGTATGGATAACCGACCGATTGGATTTTTAGACTCTGGGGTGGGCGGTCTGACTGTTGTCCGTGAATTGATGCGGCAACTCCCCACGAGGAAGTGGTTTATATAGGGTGATTCGGCTCGGGCTCCATATGGTCCTAGGCCGGCGGAGCAGATTCGGGACTATACTTGGCAGTTGGTCAATTTTCTCTTGACCAAGGATGTTAAGATGATTGTTATTGCCTGCAATACTGCCACAGCTGTTGTCTGGGAGGAAGTCAAGGCTAAGTTGGACATTCCTGTCCTCGGTGTGATTTTGCCCGGAGCCAGCGCTGCCATCAAGTCTACAACTGGTGGCAAGATTGGGGTCATCAGGACTCCTATGACGGTCCAGTCCGATATTTACCGAAAAAGATAGAGGCTCTCTCTCCTGAGATGGAGGTGCAGAGCTTGGCTTGTCCTAAGTTTGTCCCGCTGGTGGAGTCAAATGAGCTCCAGTCCAGCCTGACTAAAAAGGTGGTCTATGAGACTCTCCATCCTCTGGCGGGCAAGGTGGATACTCTTGTTTTGGGCTGTACCCACTATCCTTTGCTTCGGCCGATTATTCAAAATATGATGGGGCCGAGCGTCAAGCTGATTGACAGCGGGGCTGAGTGTGTACAGGATATTTCTGTCCTGCTCAATTATTTTTGAAATCAATCGTAGCCGTGAGAAGCACGAACTGAATCATCGTTTTTATACTACAGCCAATGCTAAGAGATTTGCGGAAATCGCAGAAAACTGGCTGAATCTGAAAGTCAATGTGGAGCATGTGACCTTATGACAAAAAATATTTATGAATACAAAGATGCCTCTGACTGGTATGTAGCTGAGTGGGGGCAAAGTGCCTCTTACAGTGAGTTCGAGCAGGTGCCAGCTGAAGCTTCTGATATTTTTAGATCGCTTAGAGTGTCTTTTTCGGAAGAAGAGCTAGGCCTGCCCTTAAATATCACGGTCATTCGCTATGGCTCAGCCTTTCGCTTTTTGACCTTCTTGCTGGATATTTTAAATCAGGAAACGGGTCGAAAGTTAGAATTGTTGCAGCGACAGGGAGCCCTTCTCTTGGTTGAAGGGGGCAAATTGCTCTATGTCCACCTGCCCCAAAATGGTGTGGATCTACAAGCCTTTCTGGGAGCAAAAGATGTAAAGGATACCCTCTTGATTGCGACTCGAAATGAGGGCAAGACAGCAGAGTTCCGTAAGCTTTTTGGGAAGTTGGGCTACGAGGTAGAAAATCTGAATGACTATCCTAATTTGCCAGAAGTGGCTGAAACAGGCATGACCTTCGAAGAAAATGCCCGCCTCAAGGCTGAAACGATCAGTAAGTTGACTGGCAAAATGGTGTTGGCAGATGATTCCGGCTTGCAAGTGGATGTCTTGGGCGGCCTACCAGGTGTCTGGTCCGCTCGCTTTGCTGGCGTTGGTGCGACAGATGATGAAAACAATATCAAACTCCTGCATGAATTGGCCATGGTCTTTGATATTAAAGACCGCTCTGCTCATTTCACACGACTCTGGTGGTCGCAAGTCCAGATAAGGAATCCTTAGTGGTTGAAGCCGATTGGCCTGGCTACATTGCCCATGAGCCAAAAAGGTGAAAATGGCTTTAGCTATGATCCTTTGTTCTTGGTCGGAGAGACAGGAAAAACATCAGCTGAGCTGACAATCGAAGAGAAAAATGCCCAGTCCCATCGTGCACAAGCAGTGCAAAATTATTGGAGGTATTTCCAGCATGGCAAAGCAAACAATCATCGTAATGAGCGATTCCCTATGGGGACCGTGCCATTGTCGAAGCAATTAAAGATCATTATCTAGGAAAAAGTCGATGCTATTTTCCATGATGGAGACTCAGAATTGCCTTTTGAGGATGAAGTCTGGAAAGGGATCCATGTCGTAGCGGGCAATATGGACTTTTATCCTGGCTATCCAGAGCGGCTGGTGACAGATTTGGATGGAACTATTATTGCCCAGACCCACGGGCACCTTTTCAATATCAATTTTAGCTTCCAAAAGCTGGATCTCTGGGCTCAGGAAGTAGGAGCAGATATTTGTCTCTATGGCCATTTGCACGTCCCAGATGCTTGGATGCAAGGGAAGACTCTCTTCCTCAATCCGGGCTCTATTAGCCAGCCTCGTGGTTCAATCAACGAACGTCTCTACGCTAAGGTAGAGATTGACGATGATCGCTTTAAAATTGATTTTTATACGCGAAATCATGAGCTCTATCCAAGCTTGTCCAAGGAGTTTGCCCGATGATTGCTAAGGAATTTGAAGACTACCTTCTGGATTTGGAAGACACTTTTTTGACGCCGGGGGAGAATCTGGCGGTCATGATTGACACGCACAATGTGGATCATGCCATTCTCTTGCTTTGTAGCCAGATGACCTATTCACGCATTCCAGTGGTGACTGCGGAGAAAAAAGTTCGTTGGCACTCATTTCTCTGACGGATATCATGGCTTATCGGATGCAGCATGAGTTGGCAGAGGAAGAGTTTATGTCTATGGACATTGTCCACATGACACGAAAAGATGGTCTGACTATCGAGCCAGATTACAAGATTGCGGACGTGTTGCACAAGCTGGTGGATGAGTCTTTCCTGCCTGTTGTGGATAAAGAACAACATTTTTATGGCATCATTACTAGAAAGTCGATTTTAAAAGCTGTTAACTCGTTGATGCATACCTTCACGAGTCAGTATGAGATTTCCAAAAATGAAAGAACATATCACTCCTTTTTAGAACAAAAATATCTCAGAAAATTCAAAATTAGCCTATTCCTATGATTTGGAGCAATTTGTCAATGAAATCCACAGCAAGGTGACGGAAACCAATTTGCGGATTTATCAAGCCTCTATCAAGGATTTCAAGGCAGCTGTTCAAAAGCGGAAGCTCTCAGCGGTCAATCAATTTCTCTACTATCTTTATGAGAACAAGTTGATTGAGGGAATTTCACCGCTTGACCCTGCCCAAAGGTCGCTATTTCCAAGGAAATGGAAAGCGAGCTGATGGACTTGTCAGCCTTTTTGGGAAACTTCTACGGTACCACAAGGCCGGCTGATAGCGCTCCTGATTTTGGAAATGGGTCTCTTGCCAAGTGAAATCCTGCAGGTCAAGGTTGAAGATGTCAATCTTGATTTTCAGGTTTTACGGATTGAGAAGGCTGGGCAGAAGCGGATTATTAAGATTCCTGAAAGTCTGACGAGTGAGTTGGGCGCTTATTTGTCAGGGACTTATTTATTTGAAAAGAATGGCAAGTCCTATTCACGCCAATGGGGTTTTCGTCAGCTAGAAGCTTTCTTGATCGAGCAGGGTCAGGCCAGTTTATCAGCCCAAAGCCTGCGGGAGCAATTTTATCCTGCGTCAGCGGGAAAAAGGTGTCGGCATCTATGACATTGCTCGTGATCTGGGCTTGAAGACAGTGATTACATTAGAAAAAATATGAATAAGAATGGATATCAAGTTAAAAAGATTTTGAGGGCCGCTGGACTTGTTGCTCCACCTCGTATCCAAGTATCAGGTCGATATTTACGATGTGCCCATTACCGAGGTCATCGAGCAATATCTAGCTATGTATCTACTCTGCAGGCTATGCGGCTAGAAGTAACGGGAGAATATATGGTCATGGCTAGCCAGCTCATGCTGATCAAGAGCCGCAAGCTCTTGCCCAAGGTGGTGGATCAGGTGGACCTGGAGGACGATCTGGAGCAGGATTTGCTGAGTCAGATTGAGGAATATCGGAAGTTCAAGTTGCTGGGGCAGAAAATGTCTTCCAACATGAAGACCGGGCTCTTTACTACTCCAAGCCCAAGCTGGAACTGGTCTATGAAGATGCCGAACTCTTGCACGACAAGACAGCCGTTGATCTCTTTTTAGCTTTTTCCAAGGTGATGACCAAGAAGCAGGAGGAGTTTTCCAAGAGTCATACAACCATTGTGCGAGATGAGTATAAGATCGAGGACATGATGGAAGTAGTGCGCCAGCGCTGCCAGGCTCATAAACGCCTTGCCCTGCAGGATATTTTTGCAGAAACCAAAGATATGAATGAAGTGATTACACTCTTTTTAGCAACCCTGGAGTTGGTTAAGGTGCAGGAGGTGCAAGTCATTCAGGAAGAAAACTTTGGAAATATTTATTTAGTAGGAAGAAAAGAATGAGTAAATTAGCAGAGATTGAAGCCCTGCTTTTTGTGGCGGGAAGACGGTCTGAAAGTTCATCAGCTATCAGAAATCCTCTCCTTACCGCCGACTGGTGTACTCAGAGTTTGGAAAAATTGGCGGAGAACTATCAGACAAATCCAGACTCCAGCTTGACCTTGCTGGAAACGTCAAAGAATTATAAGTTGGTCACCAAGCCTGAATTTGCTGAGATTTTACGAGAGTATTCGCGGGCACCGATTAACCAGAGCTTATCCCGAGCTGCACTGGAAACCTTGTCGATCATTGCTTACAAGCAACCCATAACAAGGGTGGAGATTGATGATATTCGTGGGGTCAATTCCAGCGGGGCGATTTCGAAGTTACTAGCCTTTGAGCTGATTCGGGAAGATGGCAAGAAGGAAGTCCTTGGCCGCCCCAATCTCTATGTGACGACGGATTATTTCTTGGACTATATGGGCATCAACCATTTGGACGAATTGCCGATTGTGGACGAAGCGGAGCTCATTGCTGAAGAAAGTCAGCTTTTCGGAGAGTGACAAGTTCATCCTATAAGGGACGTTTTCTGAATACTACCAAGCTTTGAGGGAGACACCGCTTCCCATATTTGCCATCTTTCCAGCTGTTAAAGTTGTGAAAATGGTCTTTGTATCTTGTGAAAGGACAATATCGATGAGAATCAATAAATACATTGCCCATGCGGGAATTGCCAGCCGGAGAAAGGCTGAGGAGCTGATCAAGCAGGGGCTGGTAACCGTGAATGGTCAGGTAGTGCGTGAGTTAGCAACTACCATCAAGTCAGGCGACCGAGTGGAAGTAGAAGGTCAGCCTATCTACAATGAAGAAAAAGGTCTACTACTTGCTCAATAAACCGCGCGGGTGATTTCCAGTGTGACAGACGACAAGGGGCGTAAGACAGTCGTTGATTTGCTGCCACAGGTCAAGGAGCGGATTTATCCCGTTGGTCGACTGGACTGGGATACTTCTGGCGCCTTGATTTTTGACCAATGACGGTGACTTCACAGATGAAATGATTCACCCGCGGAATGAAATTGATAAGGTCTATGTGGCGCGTGTCAAGGGTGTGGCCAATAAGGAAGTTCTGCGTCCGCTGACTCGCGGTCTGGTCATTGAAGGCAAGAAAACCAAGCCAGCTGTTTATGAGATTCTCAAGGTCGATCCCGTGAAGAATCGCTCGGGTTGTTCAGTTGACCATTCACGAAGGACGTAACCATCAGGTCAAGAAGATGTTTTGAAGCGGTGGGGCTGCCAGTGGACAAGCTTTCACGGACTCAGTTTGGACATCTGGACTTGACGGGGCTCAAGCCAGGTGAAGCACGTCGATTGAGTAAAAAGGAAGTCAGCCAGTTGCATAACTTAGCTGTGACCAAAACTAAGAAAAATGATTAAGAAACTATTGATAGCGCCGGTTCGATTTTACCAGCGCTTTATTTCCCTGCCTTTCCACCTTCCTGCCGTTTTCGGCCAACCTGTTCCAATTACATGATTGAAGCCATTGAAAAACACGGAGCTAAGGGAGTGCTGATGGGTTTGGTCAGAATTGGTCGCTGCCATCCCTGGTCTGAGGAAGGGGACGATCCAGTGCGGACTCATTTCTAGCCTCCGACGAAAATAACTCTAAAAACAGACTTAGAACGGAAATAGCCTTGTTTCCGTTTTTGCTAGAGAATAAAGTCCAGCCTTAGCAATTACTATCAGCTTTTTCAATATTTTTGTTATAATGTTTTTATGAGAGTTGTTTTCAGGGAAGTACGGGGGCAGACCCTCAAGACATTAGATGGTAAAGACAACGCGACCTACGACAGATAAGGTCAAGGGCGCGATTTTTAATATGATTGGGCCATATTTTGATGGTGGCCGAGTGCTGGATCTCTATGCAGGCAGCGGTAGTCTGGGGATTGAGGCGGTGTCTCGCGGCATGGAGTCGGCTGTTTTAGTTGAAAAAGATCGGCGGGCACAAGCTATCGTGGCAGAAAATATTGCCATGACCAAGGAAGCAGTGCGCTTTGAACTGCTCAAGATGGAGTCGAGTCGAGCGCTGGAGCAGTTGGCTGGTCAGTTTGATCTGGTTCTGCTGGATCCGCCCTATGCCAAGGAGCAGATCATCTCAGATATTGAGAAAATGGCGGAGCGCAAGCTCTTGAGCGAGGATATTATGGTTGTTTGCGAGACGGACAAGTCGGTTGATTTGCCAGAAGAAATCGCAGAATTGGGTATCTGGAAGCAAAAAATATATGGAATTTCAAAGGTGACGGTCTATGTCAGATAAAATCGGGCTCTTTACAGGGTCATTTGATCCCATTACCAATGGACATGTGGATTTGATTGAGCGTACCAGTCGGCTGTTTGATCGCTTGTATGTGGGAATTTTCTACAATCTCACAAAAGAAGGATTTTTAGCATCCATGCGAAAAAGAATGGTTCTAGCGGCTTTTGCGCATTTGGAAAATGTGGAAGTCGTCACTTCGCATGATGAATTGGCGGTTGATGGCAAAAGGCTGGGTGTGACTGCTCTTGTCCGAGGTCTACGAAACGGTCAGGACTTGGACTATGAAGCTGGCCTGCATTTTTAATAGGAATTAGCACTGATTTGGAGACCATATTTCTGCTGAGTCAGCCGACCTACCGATACATCAGTTCTTCAGCGATGCGAATTGATTACTTTTTCAGCAGGATCTTTCGCCTATGTACCAGCGAGTGTGATCGAGGAGTTAGAGAAAAAAGATGAATAATGACATGACAAATCCGAAAAAGATGACGAAGGAAAATAAACGTGGTTTAACAGTAGTTGGTTGTGCTGGAGTAGCCTCGATTATCGTGCTTGTGCTCTTCCTATTCTCTTTCATTGTTCCATTGCCTTACTATATTGAGGTGCCTGGAGGTGCAGAAGACATTCGAAAAGGTTCTGACTGTGGACGGAAAAGAGGACCAGGCAGCAGGTTCCTACAATTTTTGTGACTGTTGGGATCCAACATGCAACCTTTGCCCATCTGGTCTATGCTTGGCTGACGCCTTTTACGGATATTTATTCAGCTCAGGATATGACGGGTGGCTCGAGTGATGCTGAGTATATGCGTATTAACCAATTTTATATGGAAACGTCGCAGAATATGGCCAAATACCAAGGTCTCAAGGCTGCAGGAAAAGACATCAAGATGAATTATCTAGGTGTCTATGTTCTGAAAGTAGCTCTGAATTCGACCTTTAAAGGAATTTTTGAATATTGCGGATACAGTGACGGGAGTCAATGACAAGACTTTTTGAAAGCTCGAAGACTTGGTCAAATATGTGAATTCTCAGGCCTTGGGCGATAGTGTCAAAGTGACCTACGAAGAAGATGGAAAAACCAAGACGGCGACGGGGAAAATCATCAAGCTGGAAAATGGCAAAAACGGAATTGGCATTAGTTTGATTGACCGCACGGAAGTCAACAGTAGTGTTCTGATTGAATTTTTCAACTGAAGGTATCGGTGGTCCTAGTGCTGGCCTCATGTTTAGCCTAGCCATTTATACTCAGCTGGCTAATCCAGACCTGCGAGACGGCCGCGTGATTGCGGGAACGGGCAGCATTGACAGAGGGCAAGGTCGGTGATATTGGTGGGATTGACAAAAAGTCGTCTCTGCAGCAAGATTGGAGCGACAATTTTCTTTTGCTCCTGATAATCCTGTCAGCGAGGAAGAAAAAGGCTAATCCCAAAGCCAAGACTAACTATGAAACGGCGCTTGAAGCAGCCAAGGAAATCAAAACGGATATGAAAATCGTGCCGGTCAAAACCCTTCAGGATGCGATTGATTATTTAGAAAAACCAAAAATCTTAGTTTCGGCTAAGATTTTTGTCTTTAGAGACGAACGAAGGGTGTTTTTATTAAATCGTCTGACTTTTTACAGAAAGATCTTTTTCTTCGGGAAAAATATAAATTCCCCTTTGTTTTGTGATAAAATAATATGAAGTAAGATAGATGAATGACAAAGGATAGGTATGCGTAAAGAGATTTCACCTGAGTTGTATAATTACAATAAATTCCCGGCCCAGAATTTAAGCAAATGGGCAGCAGATAGTTGCAGAAAAATTTGAGTTTGAATTAGTTGAGAATTATAAAGAGGCCTTTGACTTGACGGCCTTTCACCAACGCTTTTCAGAAATTTTTGAACAAATTTGACTATATTGTCGGAGACTGGGGCAATGAACAGTTGCGATTGCGCGGTTTTTATCGTGATGAGAAAGCTAAGGAAAAATGCGGAGAAAAATCAGCCGTTTGCAAGACTATCTGCT